>LBJMR02800__coassemble_242_pt1 | contig 56081 bp, 45 predicted proteins | sample LBJMR02800__metabat2_high_PE_029 | metagenome-assembled genome bin LBJMR02800
TCCCTGTATGTGTCCCGTCCATCCGCACATGTCGGCTGGACGGGACTTTTTTGAGAAGAAACGGCCTCAGTTTTTCGATTCATAATAGATGCTGGTGAAAAGCTCGGTGAACATCCCGATCGGGAAGGTAAACAGCAGCCCGAGCCCCACCGCCATGACGATGTCCGCCTGCCGAATGACGCCCATGATCAGGAAGATCCAGCCCAGCACAAGGCAGACATACCGGGTGATCTTCAGAGTCATGCTTTTGGCTTTCCAGTCCACCAGGCGGTTGCGCTCGTCCAGTTCTTCCAGCCGGTCCTTTTTGGTCAGCGTGCAGGAAAGGCTATGCACCAGTTCCGACACGCCCAGCAAAAGCGCCACAGCCGTCCAGAAAACGCCTTTCACATCCCATTCCCGCCCGGCAAAAAGCGGTGTGAACCGCACAAGGCCCAGCAGCAGCAAAAAGACGCCCGACGCAAACTTTTTCTTGTTATAGATCTTCATACTGTTTGTCCTCCAGCTCTTTGTTTTCCTGCAGGCAGCAAAGGTCCTCCACCGTCACTCCAAACACCAGCGCCAGCCGGTAGGCCAGCATCAGGGAGGGGCTGTACTGCCCCTTCTCGATCGAAATGATGGTGCGGGAGGAAACGTGCACCTGCTCCGCCAGCTGCTGCTGGGTCAGGCCCGCCGCCGTGCGCAGCTCTTTCACTCGTGTTTTCATCTGGTTTCCCCGTGATTATGAAGTTCGCTTCACGTGAAGTTTGCTTCATATTAGCACAGCCCGGGGCCGCTGTCAAGGGCCGGCGGCGGAAAAAGCCGCGCCTGCCTGTTGACAAATCCCCCCGCTTCCCCTATAATAGCCGTGATATGATATCGGCTGTGAAGAGGAGAGTACGCGCTTTTTGACCCTTGCAGAGAGCCCGCGGCGGTGGAACCGGGCAGGCGTCGGGGCGCGGAAGATGGCCTTGGAGCCGCGCAGGCAAAGCCCTTTGAACGCCCAGCCTGCGCCGGGTGCGCCCGTTACCGCGCCCGGCTGTATGCGCCGCGCCTTTGCGCCGCAGCAGCCCGTAAGGCCGCGCCCTGTGAGGGGCCGGCGAACCAAGGTGGTACCACGGAAGCTGTCAGCTCCCGTCCTTGCAGGGCGACAAGGCCCGGCAGGGGCGGGAGCTTTTCGCTTCCTTTCCGCTATGCAAATCAAAGGGAGGAAACCATTCACCATGTCTGAACAGAAAAAGTTCTACATCACCACCCCCATCTACTACCCCAGCGACAAGCTGCACATCGGCCACAGCTACACCACCGTGGCCTGCGACGCGCTGGCCCGCTTCAAGCGCAAGCAGGGGTACGACGTGATGTTCCTGACCGGCACCGACGAGCACGGCCAGAAGATCGAGGACAAGGCCGCGGCCGCCGGGGTGCAGCCCAAAGAGTATGTGGACCGCATCGTCGCCACCGTCAAGGACCTGTGGAAGCTGCTGGACGTCAGCTACGACCGCTTCATCCGCACCACAGACGATTACCACATCGAGACCTGCCAGAAGATCTTTACCCAGCTGTACCAGCAGGGCGACATCTATAAGGGCGAGTATGTGGGCCACTACTGCAAGCCCTGCGAGAGCTTCTGGACCGACAGCCAGCTGGTGGACGGCAAGTGCCCCGACTGCGGCCGCGAGGTCTACGACGCCCACGAAGAGGCCTACTTCTTCCGCACCGGCAAATACGCCGACCGCCTGCTGAAATATTACGAGGACAACCCCCAGTTCATCCAGCCCGAGAGCCGCAAAAACGAGATGATCGCCTTCATCAAGCAGGGCCTGCAGGACACCTGCGTCTCCCGCACCTCGGTCAAGTGGGGCATCCCCGTCCCCTTCGACCCCAAGCACACCATGTACGTCTGGGTGGACGCTCTGAGCAACTACGTCTCGGCCCTGGGCTACGGCAACGACACCTACCACGACTACGACAAGTTCTGGCCTGCCGACCTGCACATGGTGGGCAAGGAGATCCTCCGTTTCCACACCATCCTGTGGCCGGCCATGCTCATGGCCCTGGACCTGCCCCTGCCCAAGCGGGTGTTCGGCCACGGCTGGCTGCTGATGAACGGCGGCAAGATGTCCAAGTCGGTGGGCAACGTGGTGGACCCGGTCATCCTCTGCGACCGGTACGGCGTGGACGCCATCCGCTACTTCCTGCTGCGTGAGATCCCCTTCGGCAACGACGGCATGTTCACCAACGAAGCCCTCATCAACCGGATCAACAGCGACCTGGCCAACGACCTGGGCAACCTGCTCAGCCGCACCGTCGCCATGTGCGAAAAGTACTTCGGCGGCACCGTGTCCAAGTCCGCCGGCGCCGAGGCCATCGACGCCGAGCTGGAACAGATGATCGGCGCCCTGCCCGCCAAGGTGGCCGAGGATATGGACAACCTGACCATCCCCCAGGCCCTGGCTGAGATCTTCGCCGTGGTCCAGCGTGCCAACAAGTATATCGACGAGACCGCGCCCTGGGCCCTGGCCAAGGACGAGGCCAACAAGCCCCGGCTGGAGAGCGTCCTCTACCACCTGTGCGAGGCCCTGCGCGTGACCGCCATCCTGCTGGATGCCTACCTGCCCAGCACCGCCCCCAAGATGATGGAGCAGCTGGGCCTGGACCGCGCCGCCCTCGACCTGTCCAACGCCGTCTACGGCGGGCAGGAGCGCTACACCGTCCACAAGGGCGAGCCCCTCTTCCCCCGCATCGACGTGGCCAAGGAGATCGCCCACCTGAAGGCGGAGGACGAGAAGCGCCGCGCCGAGGCCCTGGCCGCCCAGAAGGCCAAGGAGGAAGCCGAGGCCAAGGCCGCCGCCCCTGCTGCGCCGGCCGAGCCCATCGAGCACGAGGCCGAGATCAGCTTTGATGATTTCTGCAAGGTGGAGATGCGGGTGGCCGAAGTGCGCGCCTGCGAGACCATCAAGGAGAGCAAGAAGCTGCTCCACCTGACCGTCTTTGACGGCGAGCGGGAACGCTGCATCCTGTCCGGCATCGCCAAGTGGTACAAGCCCGAGGACCTGGTCGGCAAAAAGGTGGGCATCGTGGCCAACCTCGCCCCCCGTCCCATGCTGAAGGGCAAGTACACCAGCGAAGGGATGATCGTGGCGGCCGACACCGCCGACGGCGGCTGCACCATCGCCTTCTACCCCGACGACGCCGTGCCCGGCAGCCGCATCCACTAAAGGAGGCCGCCCTTGCCCACGGACACCAACGCCCGCGCCGCCAGGCTGGACGCCCTGTTCGGGGCGCCGGCTTTCGCGGTAACTTTTGCGGTCATCTGCAACTGCTTTTGGGGGTCGGCTTTCCCCTTCATCAAGCTGGGCTACCGGCTCTTTGCCATTGACGCCGCCGACACCGCCTCCATCCTCTGCTTTGCAGGGGTGCGGTTCATGCTGGGCAGCGCGCTGGTCCTGCTGGCCAGCTTTGCGCTGGAAGGCCGTCTGCCCGCCCTGCCGCGGGGCAAAGTGCTGGCCGAGTGCTGCGCCCTGGGCCTGTGGCAGACCACCGCTCAGTACGCCTTTTACTACGCGGCCGTCGCCCTCCTGACAGGGGCCTTCGGCGGCATCCTAAACAGCACCCAGAGCTTTTTGGGGGTCATTCTGGCCCATTTCCTCTACCGCTCCGACCGGATGACCCCTGCCAAGGCGGCGGGCTGCGCCATCGGGTTTGCCGGGGTGCTGGTGGCGACCATCGGCAACCACGGCGGCGGCAGCGGCTGGGGCATCTTCTGCATGATGGCGGCCACCGTCATCTTCACCTCTGCCGGGCCCTGGAACAAGTCGGTGACCCAAAAGGCCGACAGTTTCATGGTCTGCTGTATCAATCTGGGGGTGGGCGGCGCGGCCCTGCTCCTGATCGGGCTGCTGATGGGCGGCTCCCTCGCGCCCCAGAGCGCCCTGGGCATCCCCGTCCTGCTCTACCTGGCCTTTGTGTCGGGGGCAGGGTATGTCCTCTGGGCCCTGCTGATGAAAAACAACCCCGTCAGCCGGATCAGCGTGTTCGGCCTGGTCAACCCGGTGGTCAACGTCCTACTGTCCGCCCTGCTGAACGGCGAACCCCTGTTCGAGTGGCAGTACCTGGCCGCCCTGGCCCTGGTCTGCGTCGGGATCTGGCTGGTCAACCGCCGCGGAAAGGAGGCGCGCAAGGCATGAGCATCTACCCTTCTGCCGGCCCCATCTTCGACACCCACGCCCACTATTCCTCCGGGGCCTTCAACGCCGACCGCTTCGAGGTGCTGGACGGCCTGCCTGCCCGGGGCGTGGTGGGGGTCTGCGAGCAGGCCACCCACTCGGGGGACGCTCCCCACTGTTTGGAGCTGGCTCACCGCTACCCCTGGGTGTGGGCGGCCATCGGCATCCACCCCGAAAGCCTGCTGCCCGCCGACCAGTGCGGCTCCGCGCCCCCTGCCCCCACCGTCTCGGTGTACGGCGGGGACTGGGCCGCTGAGATGCGCGCCCTCGCCCCCTATTACGACGACCCCAAAGTGGTCGCCGTGGGCGAATGCGGCCTGGACTACCACTGGCCGGTGCCCAGGGACGCCCAGCTGGCCCTCTTTGAGGCCGAGATCCGTCTGGCCCTCGAGCTGGACAAGCCCATCGTCGTCCATGACCGCGAGGCCCACGCCGACGTCTACGCCCTGCTGAAAAAGTACCGGCCGAAGGGCATCCTGCACTGCTATTCCGGCAGCGCCGAGGACGCCGTCTGGCTGGCCAAACAGGGCATCCTCATCGGCTTTGGGGGCGCCTGCACCTTCAAGGGGGCCAAGCGGGCCGGCAAGGCCATCGACGCGCTGCCCCTCGAATCCATCCTGCTGGAGACCGACTGCCCCTACATGGCCCCCGAGCCGGTGCGGGGCGCCCGGTGCGACAGCTCCCTGATCGCCTATGTGGGCGAGTACATCGCCCAGCGCAAGGGAGTGCCGGCCGAAACGGTCTTTGCCCAGACCGCCGCCAACGCCCGCCGGGTGTTCGGCCTTGCGTAAAAAACCACTGACCCGCGGCTGCCTCAGCGGCCGCCGATGATAGATTTTGTCAGAAACAAAGGAGAATGTCTTATGAAAGCTCGTATCCCGCAGCACCGCGAATTCATCATCAACTTCCCCGACAGCGTGGACCAGGCCAAGGCCAGCGAGGGCTGGAACAAGCTGACCCAGATCGTCGAGGACTACAAGAAGGCCCACAACGGCGCTTCGGTCTACGCCCCCACCTTCATCGAGGACTGTGAGCCCGCCGTCAAGAAGCTCCAGGAGGAGTACGGCTTCGAGTACACCATCGAGTACGTGAAGTAATCCCGGCAAAACAAACACCCCGGTGGACCAGGCACTTGCTGCTTTGGTTCACCGGGGTATTTTTCTGTGTGTATGCCCGTGCCGTCCGGGCCGGGCTTTTATGCGCCTTCCACTTTGCTGAGCAGGATGCGGTCGTTGTCCAACTCCTCGCCGGCGCGCTGGCGGAAGCGTTCCAGCAGATCGTCCACCGTCATCTTGCTGCGCTCCTCGCCCTGGACGTCAAAGACGATGCGGCCGCCGTTCATCATCAGGGTGCGGTTGCCCAGGTCCAGCGCCTGGCGCATATTGTGGGTGACCATCAGGCAGGTGATGCCCTGCTCGGCCACGATGCTCTTGGTCAGCTCCAGCACCTTGTCGGCGGTGGCCGGGTCGAGGGCGGCGGTGTGCTCGTCCAGCAGCAGCAGCTTGGGGGTGACGAGGGTGGCCATCAGCAGGGTCAGCGCCTGGCGCTGGCCGCCCGACAAAAGGCCCACCGGCTGCTTCATCCGGTCCTCCAGGCCCATGCCCAGCAGGGCCAGGCGCTCCCGGAACAGCTCCTTGTCCTTGCGGGAGATGCGGGAGAAATAGGCCCGCTGGGCGGTGCCCGCCCGCAGATAGGCCAGGGCCAGGTTTTCCTCGATGGTCATGTTGGGGGCGGTGCCCTTGAGGGGGTCCTGGAACAGGTGGCCGATCACCTTGCTGCGCCTGAACTCGGGGGTGAAGGTGATGTCCTCCCCGCCCAGGACGATGCAGCCCTCGTCGGCGATGAAGCCGCCGGTGATGGCGTTGAACAGGGTGGATTTGCCCGCGCCGTTGGAGCCCACGATGGTGGCGAAATCGCCCTTTTCCAGGGCCAGGTCGACGCCGTCCAGCGCCACCTTTTCGTTCACGGTGCCCGGGTTGAACGTCTTGCGGACACCCTTCATTTCCAGCATCAGCATCAGACTGCCTCCTTTTTGCCGTGGGTCTGGGCGTGGCGGAGGCGGGCCTCCTGCTTGCGCTTTTCAAAGGCAATCTTCTGGCGGATGGCGGGCATCGAGATGGCCACCGCCACGATCAGGGCCGAGACCAGCTTCATGGCCGCGGCGGGCACGTTGAACCGCAGGGCCACCGCCACGATGAAACGGTACAGGCAGCTGCCAAAGACCACGCCGCTCACCCGCAGGATCATCGAGCGCTTGCCCAGCAGGGTCTCGCCAATGATGAGGGAGGCCAGGGCGATGGTCACCATGCCGGTGCCCACGTTGATGTCGCAGCTCTTCTGGTACTGGGCCAGCAGGGCGCCGGACAGGGCGGTCAGGCTGCCCGAGATGCACAGGCCCACCATGATGGTGTAGCCCGGGTCGATGCTGGAGGCGCGGACCATGGCGGCGTTGTCGCCGGTGGCCCGGATGGACAGGCCCAGCCGGGTGCCGAGGAAGCGGACCATCAGCACACAGGCGATCAGGATGACCGCCGCTACCAGGAGCAGCTGGTACCAGCCGCCGGCAAAGGCCAGCAGGTCCTTGCCCAGGGAGAACACCGTATCCACCCGCACCAGGCTCATGTTGGAGGAGAAGCCCATCACCGCCAGGTTGATGGTGTACAGGCCGGTGTTGACGATGATGCCGGCCATGATGCTCTCCACCCCGAGGCGCGTCTGCAAAAAGGCTGTGATGAAACCGGACAGCACCCCCGCCGCCATGGCGGCAAAGAGGGCCAGCACCGGGTGGCCGGCCACGGCCACCTGACAGCAGACCGCACAGCCCAGGGTGAAGCATCCGTCGGTGGACAGGTCGGCGATGTTCAAAATGGAATAGCTCAAAAACAGCGCCAGCGCCACCAGCGCGTAAATGCAGCCCAGCTCCAGGGCCGACTGCAGGACGTTGATCGAAAAAATACTAGCCAGCATGAAATTCCCTCACGAACGCAGTTTCAAAATCGTTGCGGCCAAAAGCCGTTTTTATGCAAATTCTTCGGCGGTGACAAGCTCCTCCATGGCGGTGCAGTAGGGCTCGAACGCCGTCTTGACTGTCTCGAGGTCGAAGCCCAGGGCCGCGCAGGTCTCGGTGTTGATGGTGGCGGTGCCGTTGTCGAAGGTGCGGTACGGCATATCGGCGATCGACTTGCCGTCGCACAGCAGCTCCGCCACCATGTCGGCGGTGGCCTCGCCCAGCTGGACGTAGTCCACGCCGTAGCCCACAAAGGCGCCGTTCAGGGCAAAGCTGTCCGCACCGGTAAAGTGCTGGATGCCCGCCTCGATCATGGTCTCGTAGATGGCCAGCTCGGCGGTCATGATGGTGTTGTCGGTGGGGGTGAACACCACTTTGACCCCGGACGCCGCCAGCGCTTCCACCGCCATCTGGACTTCGGCGGTGTTGGTGCCGTTCTTTTCAATGTAGCTGATGCCGTGCGCATCGCAGAACGCCTTGGCGTCCGCAATGGCCTGGGTGGAAGAATCTTGTCCCAAATCGTACAGCAGGCCCAGCTGGTCAAGATCGGGGTTGATGGAGAGGATCAGGTTCATGATGGCCTCGGTGTTCAGCGCGTCGGAGGTGCCGGTGATGTTGGGCAGCCCGTCGAAGCCGGCGCCCACCGGGTCGGTGACGGCCGAGTAGATGACCGGGATGTCAGTATCCTCCACGGCGGCCAGCATGGTGGAAGCCGAGGGGGTGGCCACCGCCACGATGACGTCCACATCGTCGGCCACGAGGTCGGCGCCGATCTGGTTCAGGTTGGACTGGTCCGCCTGTGCGTTGGAATAGTAGTCGGCGTAATTGAAGGTGACGCCGCGCTCGGCCCCGGCCTCGTCCAGACGGGCCTCCAGCGAGGCGACGATCTGGTTCAGGGAAGCGTCGTCCACATAGTTGACCACGCCCACCTTGTACACGGCGCCGGACGCCTCGCCGGAAGCGGCAGCGGCGGAGGACGCCGGGGAAGCAGACCCGCAGCCGGTCAGGGCCAGCGCGGAACAGGCGGCGGCAGCGGCAGCGGCGGCCTGGAGGAAACTGCGGCGGGAGATCATCTGGGTACGTTTCATAGGGAAAGCTCCTTTCTTGTGTGGGGAGCGGAGCCAAACGGAAAAGGCCCGCTCCGCCTTCGCTGCGGAACGGGCCTCTTTTCAAAAAAACGACCCGTCCCTGTGTTTTACCACAAGGACAGGATCGAAACTTTCGATTCTGCGGTGCCACCTTGTTTGCCCTGCATCGGTGCAGAGCCACTCGCGGGGAGCCAACACTCCCCTGCCCTGTAACGGGAGACACCCGTCCTAAGCTACTGGGGGAAACCTCCCCGTTCGCCCGGCCCTCGGCGACCCATAACCACCGCCTGACACCGCCCGTTTCCACCACGCCGGGCTCTCTGGATGCGCCAGATGCAGGGTCTCTTTCGCCTCATCGGTTTGATTGCATTATACACTTTACCGCCGTAAAGTCAAGATATATCTTTTCACTTATCTGCATATTCAGGTGAATTTAGCTCACAGATACGCATTCGGATGCTGCGCGGCTCGGGGTCTGTCTCGCTGCAGCCGTTGACGGCAAGGTCCCCAAATTCCACGAAGGCGCGCTGGTCCAGACACCAGCCTCGGGCGGCGGCATAGTCCTCCAGCTGCTGCCGGCGGCTGACCAGCCAGTCCCAGGCCCGGTGCCCCTGGACGGTCTCATACAGGCAGAGATAGTCCCCGCCGGGCACCAGGATCGGGCCGTCCGGCCGCTTCTGGTAGAGGAAGCGGTCCTCCCCTTCCCCGCACAGGCCGGTGCCCGGGCCGTCGGTCAGGTAGTTGACGATCAGGATGCGGCTGCTCTCCATTTCCTCCCGGCTCATCAGCACGGCGATGCGCTCCGGCTCCCGGTGCAGCCGCTGGGGGCCTTTGCCGCACCAGTCCAGAAAGCCCCGGTTCTGGCGGCGCAGCGCCTCCAAAAGCGCTTTGCGCCGGGTCAGCTGGCCGATGCGGCGGTCCAGTTCCTGGCTCTGACGGGTCAGGATCTCGTCCACCCGGGCCAGGTCCCCGCAGCTCAGGTACTCCGCGATCACCTTCAGGGGCACCCCCAGGTCCTTCAAAGTCACAATCAGGGCCAGCCGGTCCAGCTGCAAAGGCGAATAGAACCGGTAGCCCTTTTCGTTGACATAGGCGGGCCGGAACAGGCCGATCTCGTCGTAATAGTGCAGGGTCTTTTTGTTCACGCCGGCCAGCGCCGCAAAGGCCGCCGTCCGCAGGTAGGTCTCTTTCATGCTTTTGCCTCTTGACTATCCAGCTGCTGGATGGTTTATGATAGACCCAGCATACCAGAATCCACTCCATTTTGCAACCGGAAGGTGAAACCATGTCGCAAAACAAACCACAAACCGAAAACGCCCTGCTGGCCGGGCCGGTGCGCCCGGCGCTGCTGCGCTTTGCGGGGCCCATCATCCTGACGATGGTGGCTACCCAGCTCTATTCGGTGGCCGACACCATGATCGTGGGGCTGCGCCTGGACGCGGGCGCGCTGGCGGCGGTGTCCAACGCCTCCACCGTGCTGATGGTGTTCCTGTTCGTATCGGGCGGGATGGAGCTGGGCGGCGGCCTGCTGCTGGCCGCACGGCGGCCCACCTCCACCCCGGACGAACTGTCGGCGGCCGTCTACAACCTGCTGTTCATCGACGGGGTGCTGGGCCTTCTGATGGCCGGCGCCGGGCTGTTGGGTGCGGAATGGCTGCTGCGGCTGATCCGCACCCCCGCCGGCATCCTGCCCCAGGCGGCAGAATACATCCGCTTTTACCTGGCCGGCCTGCCCTTTTTGATGGTCTACGACCTGTCCAAACAGCTGGTGATGGGCTGCGGCAACTCGAAAACGCCTCTGTATGCCGTGCTGGGCACCTCGGTGCTGAACATTCTGCTGGACCTTGCCTGGGTGGGGCCCTTCGGGGTGGCGGGCACCGCGGCGGCCACCGCCCTTTCCCAGGTGGCGGGGTGCCTGTTCATGCTGTGGTATCTGCGCCGTACCATCCTGACCGGGCCGTTCCGCCCCGCCATGCTGGACCGCCGCTGCCTGTGGGAAGTGTTCCGGCTGGCGGCCCCCAGCGCCATCCAGCAGGCCAGCGCGCCGGTGGGCGGCATGATCAAGCAGGGGCTGCTGGGCGGCATCGGCGTGGCGGCCATTGCGGGCTTTTCCTGCGCCAACAAGATGTCCAGCCTGCTGCTGATGCCGGTCTACGGTTTTACCCAGTCGCTGGTCTTTTTCATCGCCCAGAACACCGCCGCCCGGCAGGACGGGCGGGTCCAAACCGGGGTGCGGCAGGCCCGCGGCATCATGCTGCTCTACGCGCTGGCTGTGACGGCAAGCTGCGTCCTGTTTGCCCGGCCGATGCTGCGGCTGTTCACTACCGACGGGGACGCCATCGCCTACGGCGCGCTGCTGCTCAGCCGTCAGGCCATCGTCTATGCCTTTACTGCCATGAAGCACTTTCAGGAGGCTAGCCTCCGGGGCCGCCAGCAGATGGGGTTATACCTGGCCTCCAACCTGGGCGGCACCGCCATCGACCTGCTGGCCTGCGGCCTGCTGGTGCCCCTGTGTGGGTACAGCGGGTTCTACCTCGCCTCTTTCGTCAGCGCGCCGGCCGGCTTTCTGCTGGCGGCGGTGCTGGTCCGCGCCGGGGCCCGGCAGGCCGCGGGCTGAATATTTTCTTTTCGCTCCCTGTTGAAAGGGGCGGCTGCCCATGCTGGCACAACGCACAGCGGCAGCCGCCCCTTTTTTCGCGGTTTGGGTATTCCATTCCTCAGGCGCGCTTCTTTTTCCGCCAGAGGTGCCAGCCGGTATAGCCCAGCCAGATGGGCAGGGCGATCAGCGTCACGGTCCGGCTGAGGGGCAGCCCGGCGGGCGAGTAGACAAAGTCGATGCTGCTCCAGCCTGCGGGGCAGAGCACCGCCATCATGCCGTTGTCCACCCGGAGGATCTCGGTCTCTTGCCCGCCCACATAGGCGGTGAAGCCGTCGTCATAGGGCACCGAGAAAAAGACCAGGTCGGGCTTTTCCAGGTTGATCTCGGCGCTGAAGCCGGAATTGGTCATGACAAAGCTGCTGCAGGCCGACGCCCGGCGGTCAGCGATGTCCTGCTGGTAGCGCTCGTAGCTGAAATCCAGCATCTGGTCCCCGGGCAGCGGCTCCAGGTAACTGCCATAGGCGGCGATATCCTCGTCGGTAAGGGCCAGCGCCCGCACCAGCAAAGCGCAGGCGTCCTGGGTGGGCAGGCTGTCCAGCTGCTCCTCGTCTACGTAGTAGTCGTAGGTGAAGCCCATGGGCAGGTAGTTGTCGTTCTCATAGAGGGCAAAGCCCTCGATGGTGTCGTAATAGGTCCAGCCGGGCACCGACTGCTCTGCAAAGCTGTCCTGCTCGTCCTCGGGCATGATGGTGAACCGCACGCTGAGCAGCCCCCGCAGCTGGTAGTAATAGGCTTCGGGGTTGCTGCGCACGTCCCGGGTAAAGCCCAGGGAGGAATAAAAGTCCAGGATGCTGGGGGCCACCGTGCTGTCGAAGAACTGCATACAGCTCTTGTCCATCCAGAGGCCGAGGTTGTCGTGGGTGTTGTAGGTGTCCACCCGCCAGTCCCCTTCGGGGAACTGCTCTTTCAGGGCGATGGACGCCTGGTACTGCTCCACCAGGTCGCTGTCATAGTTCCACTGGCCAAACTTGCCGATGCCGATGTGGACGATGCCAAAGATACAGCTGAACGCCAGCACCGCGGCCAGCATCCGGCGGCAGAAACGCTTTGGATCCTTCCGGTCCCGGATGATGACGCTGTACAGCACCAGCCCCGCCAGCCCAAAGGCCAGCACGGCCAGGTACTGCTCCGGGTTTTCGGTCACGCCCAGGGACCAGCTGTCCCCGTCCTTCACCGGCACAAGGGCAAAGGCCAGAGTGGCGATCATCAGCCACGCCACGATCCCGGTGGGGCTCTCGAGGTCGGCGTCCGGGTCCTCCCAGGCGCTTACCGTCATGGCGGCCAGGACCAGCACTGGCATATAGTACCAGCGGGCGTAGTAGCTGGCGTTGAAGGCGTAAAAGGCGCTGTTCAGCACCGGCACCAGGGCGAACACCGCGCACACCGCGATGATCCGCTTACGGCTGTCCCCCTGCCGGGAGCGCCAGCAGGCCACCGCGCCGGCCAGGCTGCACAGGGGCAGGTAGGCGGTCATACTGGTCCACTTGATGGTCCCCTCCGACCAGATGGAGACGATATAGGGCGAGTCCGGCGGCATGAACCAGCTGACCAGGATGGCCAGGTACTGCTGCACCTTCGAGTAGGTCAAAAAGCCCCAGCCCGACGAGATGTCGGTGGTGCGGGGGTTCTGCATCAGGGACAAAAAGGCCGGCCAGACCAGCAGGCACCCCAGCGCCACCCCCAGCAGGCTCTCAAAGGCCAGCACCCCGAACAGGCCGCGGGTCAGCTTGATCTCCCCGGTGGACACCTTGCAGGCAAAATAGATGATGAGGAACACCACCTGCCCCACAAAGAAGAAATAGTTGTTCAGCAGGTTGACAGCCACAAAAAAGGCGAACAGCCCCCGGCGGCCGCTGTAGATGCACTCGTCGAGCGCCCACAGCATCCAGGGGAACAGCGCCACCACGTCGATGAAGTGGTTGAAAAAGATGTTGTAGATACCAAAGCCTGAAAAGGTGTAAAGGCAGGCTGCCAGCACCGCATAGTCCAGATTTTTTACATAGCGGCGCATATACAGGTAGGCGCCGCCCCCCGCCACGGCAAATTTGAGCACCAGCAGAGGGCACATCAGGTAGGGCAGCCAGCTCTGGGGGAACAGGGTGGACAGCCAGAAAAACGGCGAGCCGTACAGGTAGAACGAGTAGGCGTTCATCACCCCGCTGCCCAGGTCGGTGGCCCAGGAAAAGGTGTTGGCGGGCAGGCGCTGTCCGCCCACACTGGCCAGCCCGTCGGGGTAGCTTTGCCCCTTGACGAAGCCGTTCATATACCGGTAAAAGCCGATCTGCTGGCCGTTGAAGTCCCCCGCGTAGTGAAAGAACCCGCCGTCTATGATCTGGAACGGCAGGAAGATCAGCGCCGCCGTCAGGGCGCACAGCCCCACCGTCAGCCAAAAGCGGTCCCTTTTCTGCCGCAGCCGCGGCTGCCGGGACAGATGTGCAAAATCCATAGCGTCCCTCTTTTCCTTTGTAGTTCATCCCAGTCAGTATACCATGTTTGCCCCTGTAAAGAAAGGGCGAAGTTTGGCGCGGCCTTGACAGATGGCGTGATCGGGGGTATTTTGGGTACAAAAAAGCCGGCGGCACACGCCGCCGGCCGGGAGGTTATCCGATGCTCTATCCGTTCAATGCCCTGCTCGCCCGCATGAAGTATATCACCCGCTGGAGCCTGATGCACTCCCTGCGGGCTGAGTCCCTCAGCGAGCACACCTGCGACACCGCCCTGCTGGCCCACACCCTGTGCCTCATTGCGCGGCGGTACACCGGCACGCTCTGCCGCCCCAAAACGGTGGCGGTGGCGGCCCTTTACCACGACGCGTCCGAGATCATCACCGGGGATATGCCCACGCCAGTCAAGTACCGCAGCGAGGTGCTGCGGGACGCCTACAAGGCCATCGAGCGGGAAAGCGCCGCCTCTATGGCCTCCATGCTGCCCCCCGAGCTGGAGGAGGAGATCACCCCCTACATCACCGGGGACCTGCTGACCGACACCGAGCGCCGGCTGCTCAAGGCGGCCGACCGGCTGTCGGCCCTCATCAAGTGCATGGAGGAGGCCCGTAGCGGCAACCACGAGTTCGACGCCGCCCTCCAGCAGCAGAAGAAGGCCCTGGCCGAGATGGCCTGCCCCGAGGCAGACTGGTTCATCGAGCACTGCCTGCCCTGCTATACCCAAAACCTGGACGAGCTGACCCGGAAGTAACGCTTCATCGGTCCCACTTGTCGCACAGGGCGTTGATCTGGTCGGCAAACTTGGCAAGGTCTTTGTTGGCCCCGCCCTCGTTGTGCTCGATGACCCGCATCAGGCGGCGGCCGGCAGACACCAGCCGCTGGAACACCGCCTGCGCCCGGCTGAGCGCCGGGGTGGAAGCCCTGGACGCCGCCCGCTCCCGGCTGCCCTCGTTCAGGCAGACCGCGCCATCGGCGCCCAGCGCCCACTGGGCCCCGTTGTAGGGCGCGCAGGCCGTGTAGCCAAGGCTCTGCAGGGTGTCCACAAACAGGTCCTCCACGGCGTCGTCGCCATGGTTGACGAACACCCGCCGGGGCTTGGGGTCGAAGGAGCCGATCCACTGCAGCAAACCTTCGCGGTCAGCGTGGCCCGACATACCGCCCATCTGGGCGATCTCGGCCTGCACCTCGATCTCCTCGCCGAACAGCTTGACCCCGTCGATCCCCTCCACCAGGGCGCGGCCCAGGGTGCCCACCGCCTGGTAGCCCACAAACAGGATGGTGCACTCCTTGCGCCAGAGGTTGTGTTTCAGGTGGTGGCGGATGCGGCCGGCGTCGCACATACCGCTGGCCGAGATGATGACCTTGGGGGTCAGGTCCGAGTTGATCATCCGGGATTCGTCGCTGGTGATGCTGACCCGCAGCCCCGGGAAGGTGATGGGGTCGATCCCCGCGTCCAGCAGGGCCCGGGTGTCGGCGTCAAAGCAGTTCTCGCTGGTATCCCGGAAGATGCGGGTGGCCTCGATGGCCAGGGGGCTGTCGATGTACACCGGGAAATTGCCGTGGCCGGTCACCAGGTTTTTCTCCTTGATCTCCCGCATGAAGTAGAGCAGCTCCTGGGTGCGGCCCACTGCAAAGCTGGGGATGACCACGTTGCCGCCCCGGTCAAAGGTGCGCTGCAGAACATCCACCAGCTCTTTGATGTAGTCGGGGCGGGGCGGATGGCTGCGGTCGCCATAGGTGGACTCCATGACGACATAGTCCGCCTCGGTCAGATAGGTAGGGTCTTTGAGGATGGGCTGGTTCAGATTGCCGATGTCCCCTGAAAAGACCAGCTTGGTGGTCTTTTCCCCTTCGGTGACCCACAGCTCGATGCTGGCCGAGCCCAGCAGGTGGCCCACGTCGGTAAAGCGGGCCTCCACCCCGGGCGCAAGCTCCACCCGCTTGTCATAGTCCACCCCGACGAACAGGCTGACGGTCGTCTCGGCGTCCTCGACGGTGTAGTCCGGTTCCACCGGCGGCAGGCCGGCACGGGCGTTCTTGCGGTTTTTCCACTCGGCTTCCGACTCCTGGATGTGAGCGGAGTCCCGCAGCATGATGTCGCACAGCCGGCAGGTGGGGCGGGTGGCGTAGATCTTGCCCCGGTAGCCCTGCTTGGCCAGCAGGGGCAGATGGCCGCTGTGGTCGATGTGGGCGTGGGTCAGCAAAACGCCGTCGATCTCGCCGGGGGCCACGGGCAGAGGCTGGTTCTCGTAGACATCCTTGCCCTGCTCCATGCCGCAGTCGATCAGGAAATGCAGCCCCCCTGTCTCCAGCAGGGTACAGCTGCCCGTTACTTCGTGGTTCGCGCCTAAAAATGTGAGCTTCATCGCAGCTTACCTCCATCCTCCCCGGGCGGGGCCCGCGGGTGGTATTTGATCCTGTACTGGTTTTATTGTATCACAAAAGGTTCTTTCTTTTCCGCCAAAATCAGAGGCTGCTTTCCGTCAAAACGCCGAAAGCCCGCCCGCAGAAAGGAGCGCTTCCCTTGGAACAGAGTTATTACCGCATCGGCGAAGTCAGCCGGGCCACCGGCCTCTCCAAAGACACCCTCCACTTTTACGACAAGATCGGCCTGCTGAGCCCCGACCATGTGGACCCGCAGAACGGCTACCGCTATTATTCCCTGCGCAATTTGTGGCAGCTGGACATCATCACCACCTGCCGCAAGCTGAACATCCCGCTGGACACCGTCCGGCAGATCCTTTCCCTGCAGGACAACGCCGAGATCGTCCGGCTGCTGATGGAATACCGGGAGGAGGCCCTGCGCCGCAGCGCCTATTACCAGCAGGTGGCGGAGGACATCCTCTGGTACAAGGAGGAGCACCGCCGCATCGAGGCCCAGAAAGACGACCCGCCCCTTGTCCGCCAGGTCTGGCGGGAGGCCGAACAGGTCATCGCGGGCCGGGCCGCCCAGGGGGGCTCCCAGGCATACCATGTCAATATGCAGCAGGCCGCCCAGGCCGAGCTGCAGCAGGCCGCCTCCATCCGGCGGCGGTACGGCTACCCGCTGGACGGCGCGGGGATGCCCGCCGGCCGGGTGGTCAAGCTGCGGGAATATGTTAGGATGGAAGCGCCCTACCGCTGCATCGACCCCGAGACGCTCTACACCATCCCCGCCGGGCGGTACGCCGTCTTTACCCTGCGCATCCGGCAGGAGCGGGCCGACTTTTCTCCCCTGCTGGACTGGCTGGCCGCCCACGGGGAGGAGGCCGACGCCATCTACGCCGAGGAACTGGGGCTGCAGCTCTTTCCCTACATGGACAACTACGCCTGCGAGGTGCGGGCCCACCTGAAAGAAAAAACGCAAAAAGGGGCTTGACAGTGGAGTAACTCCATCCCTTATCCTATGCGGGAAAGGAGATGGAACGTTATGGGTGATATGCCCATCGGGAAGCTGCTGTTCCGGCTTTCCCCGCCAGTGATGCTGGCACTTTTGATCCAATCTATTTACAACATCGTAGACAGCTACTTTGTAGCCCAATATTCCCTCAGCGGGCTGACGGCCTTGTCGCTGGTCTTTCCCATCCAGCTGCTCGCCACCGCGCTGTCCACCGGCGCAGGGACCGGCCTGGGCATCCTCATCGCGCGGATGGACGGCTGTGGGGACACCGCCGCCCAGCGGGACACCATCAAGAGCGGCCTGTGGCTGGGGGTGTTCAACTTCGCCCTGTTCGCCTGCGTGTCGCTGGCCGTCCTGCAGGGGTACTTTGCCCTCTCATCGGACCAGCCCATGGTCCGGCAGCAGGGCATCCAGTACGCGCAGGTGGTCCTGGCCGGGTCGCTGGGGCTGTTCGTCGAGTCCCACTGCACCAAGCTGCTGCAGGCCCGGGGCAACACCCTCGTCCCCATGCTGGCCCAGGTGACCGGGGCCGCCATCAACATCGTGCTGGACTCCATCCTCATTTTCGGCCGGCTGGGCGCGCCGGCCCTGGGAGTGACCGGCGCGGCGCTGGCTACCGTGGCCGGCCAGTGGGCCGCCATGGCCATCACCCTGGCGGCGGTGTGCCGCAGCTGCGACCTGACCGGCCGGGTGCGCCTGCACCTGTGCGCCGGCGCTGCGGATCATCTGCCTCAGTTTCCTGCCCGCCGGCATCGCCATGACGCTGACCGTCTTTTTCCAGGGCACCGGCCAGAGCGGGCAGAGCATCTTCATCATCGTGCTGCGGCAGGTGGTGCTGCTGGTGCCGCTGGCCTGGGTGTTCCACTTTGCGGGGCTGACGTACGTCTGGCTGACCTTCCCCGTGACCGAAGTGCTGTCGGTGCTCTGTGCGCTGGCTTTCTACCGGGGCGCGCCTTTTCTGTCAAAACGCCGAAATGCCGAATAATTTTTTAGATAATCTTGACAAACGCCCTCCTATGATTTACACTAATACGGTTGAAATATCCGTCATAGAACCATGTCGTTGTAAAATAGAGAGGTTTGATTTGTATGATTCGTAACGATCTGCGCAACGTGGCCATCATCGCCCATGTTGACCACGGCAAGACCACCCTGGTGGACGCCATGCTCCGCCAGAGCGGCGCTTTCCGCGACAACCAGGTGGTGGCCGAGCGCGTCATGGACAGCGGCGACATCGAGCGTGAGCGCGGCATCACCATCCTGGCCAAGAACTGCTCCTGCACTTACAAGGGCGTCAAGATCAACATCGTGGACACCCCGGGCCACGCCGACTTTGGCGGCGAAGTGGAGCGGGTGCTGAAAATGGTCAACGGCGTGGTCCTGCTGGTGGACGCCGCCGAGGGCTGCATGCCCCAGACCCGCTTTGTGCTGCAGAAGGCCCTGCAGCAGAACCTGAGCCTGGTGGTGGTCATCAACAAGATCGACCGCCCCGACGCCCGCATCAAAGAAGTGGTGGACGAGGTGCTCTACCTGCTGATGGACCTGGGCGCTTCGGACGAGCAGCTGGAGTGCCCCATGGTCTACTGCTGCGGCCGCGCCGGCACCGCCAGCCTGGACCCCGACGTCCCCGGCACCGACCTCGTCCCCCTGTTCGACACCATTCTGGACACCATCGAGCCCCCTGAGGGCGACCCCGACGCCCCCTTCCAGATGCTGGTCTCCTCGGTCGACTACAACGACTTTGTGGGCCGCATCGGCATCGGCCGCATCCAGAACGGCACCTGCCGCGTGGGCGAAGAAGTGGTGGCCTGCGACTGGCACGACCCGTCGGTCCACCTGAAGGGCCGCCTGACCAAGCTGTACGACTTCCAGGCCAACGGCCGCGTCCCCTGCGACAACATCACCGCCGGCGACATCGTGGCCTTCTCGGGCCTGCCCGACGTCACCATCGGCAACACCCTGTGCGATCCCGCCAAGGTGGAGCCCCTGCCCTTCGTCAAGATCAACGACCCCACCGTCGAGATGACCTTCTCGGTCAACGACAGCCCCCTGGCCGGCCGTGAGGGCAAGTACGTCACCAGCCGCCAGATCCGCGACCGGCTCAACCGCGAGCTGCTCAAGGACGTGGCCCTGAAGGTGGAGGACTCCGCCACCACCGACTCGTTCCGGGTCATGGGCCGCGGTGAGATGCACCTGTCCATCCTGATCGAGACCATGCGCCGCGAAGGCTATGAGCTGCAGGTCTCGCCCCCGCACGTGCTGACCAAGGTCATCGACGGCAAGACCTACGAGCCCATGGAGCAGGTGGTCATCGACGTGCCCACCCAGTACCAGGGCGCCGTCATGACCGGCCTGGGCCAGCGCAAGGCCGTCCTGCAGCAGATGGACGCTCTGGGCGACAGCCGGGTGCGTCTGGTGTTCCGTATGCCCAGCCGCGGCCTGTTCGGCTACCGCAACCAGTTCCTCACCGACACCCACGGCGAAGGCGTCATCAACCAGATCTTTGACGGCTACGACCTGTGGGCCGGCATGATCACCAACCGCTCCACCGGCTCCCTGGTCAGCTTCGAGACCGGCGACTCGGTCACCTACGGCCTGTACAACGCCCAGCAGCGGGGCACCCTGCTGATCGGCCCCGGCGAAAAGGTCTACGAGGGCATGGTCATCGGCTACACCCCCACCGGCGAGGACGTGGACGTCAACGTCTGCAAGACCAAGCACCTGACCAACACCCGCGCCTCCGGCTCGGATGACGCGCTGCGCCTGGTGCCCATCAGCCGCCTGAGCCTGGAGGGCTGCCTGGAATTCCTGGCCCCCGACGAGCTGCTGGAGGTCACCCCCAAGAACCTGCGCATCCGCAAGCAGATCCTGAACCACGAGCAGCGCATGAAGGCCCGCAGTAAAAACAAGTAATCTTTGCCAAAAACGGCAAAACAAGAACCGGGAGGCCCCCAAAAGAGGGAGCCTCCCGGTTTTTTGTGCGCGGAAACGGGATGCATACTTTCCAATCCTGCCTGCAAACGTGGAATTTCCGCCATGTTACGCCCGGTTGACAGATTGCCAACCATGGTTGCTTGCCAAAAAGCGTGCCTTCTGGCATACTGGTCTTGCGGCCGCACCCGACACCATACCGTCAGTACAAGGAGGCACATCATGAAATTCAACGAAAAACTTATCAGCCTGCGCAAGTCCATGGGGCTATCCCAGGAGGAACTGGGCGCGGAACTGAAAGTCTCCCGCCAGACTATTTCCAAGTGGGAGTCGGGTGTTTCCCAAAGTTAAAGAGATTGTCATGGACAATCCACGCTTACATATTTCTTTTGTACTCATAATCATACGCTTACGCTGAGACGAAAGATCATACTTTTTTCAAGATCCAGCCCCGAAACTCATCAGGGCTGGATTTTTACTTTTAACCAAGATTTTTCCACCTTAGGGCTTCCTTTTTGAAATTTTTGAAATCCTCAAAGGTTTCTTGCATCCGGACCAGGCGGTCGGCTGGGAAACCGAACGTTTTCTTTGTTTTGTTAATGGCATTGCACTAGTCCGAGATTCGCTCTTGCATAGGTGGCTGTAGTCATTGGCTCCCTTTTCTCGTTAGACAACAGTTGTATGCTTGAGATTGTTCTGGCTTCTCCATACTTGCTTTGATTTTTCTAGATTAATAGAAGAAAATTCGTGTAAACATGAAGAGCAATCTTGTGCTTTGAGAGGGCTTGTGGTATCCTGTTATTGATGTAAGTATCACTTCAAGCGCTTGATAACTAAGACAAGGGGACTGCTATGGAAGTTAGTTACAAAAAACTATGGAAAATCCTGATAGATAGAGATATGAAGAAAAAGGATTTGCAGGCGAAGGCCGGTATCAGCTGGGCATCCGTTACCAAGCTGTCTAAAGGTGAAACCGTCAGTATGGAAGTGCTAATGAAGGTATGCAAAACGCTGAATTGCGACATTGGAGACATCATGGAGTTGATTCCGACCGGAAAAGATGTTATTAAGTGAAGGGTGACGATATGCCAGCGAGAAAGAAAAGCGTAATTAGCAAGGCCAGCCCTCACACAATCAAGAAATTTGAACTGATAGAGGAATACATTAAATCGTGGGCGCAGAAGTTGATGTTGAATAACTCATGCAATGGCCTGATCTTTATAGATTGCATGTGCAATAGCGGGATTTATACAGATGACGCTGGAGAAATTGTAAAAGGCACGGCTGTGAGGGTATCGGAGGCACTGCTTGAAGTTGCAAGAACATATACCGATAAAACCGTGTACATCTATCTGAATGACAAGGACGCCAAGCGGGTGGATGAACTGGAGAAGCATTTGCCGCAGAATGAGCGCAATTTTCAAATTGTGACGTCAAGGCTGGATGCGCATGAGCTTCTTAAGACTATCGGGCCACAGTTATGCCAGACAGGACATTTGCATTACTTCCTGCTTTATGATCCGTATGATGCTTCGATTGACTGGGAGGCACTATTGCCGTTCTTCCGCAATTGGGGCGAGGTCATGATAAATCACATGGTCTCCGATCCGGTCAGAGCGATAACCCGTGCCAAGCGGAAAACGACAAAGGAAAAGTATGAGAATACTTACCTTGAAGACTTTGAAAAGCTGGTGCCCTTCGGAAGTGACAAGGCTGCCTATGAGGCAAGAGTGGAGGAAATCATCTCTTCCTTGCATGGGACGCGTAGATATTACGTTGCAGCGTTTCCTTTCTACAATACGAACAACTCGCACATGTATAACCTGATACATTGTACGAGCCATAAGGAAGGATTCAAGCTGTATAAGAAGAGTGCATGGAAGGTTTTCGGAGCACAGTCTTCTACCAAACACTCCACAGAAAGTGGGCAGCTGCGATTTGACTTTGATGGGGTTGTTACATTGGATACGGATACTTCCTGTTTCCATGTAAGAGATATCGCAAAGTATTTGCAGGACAATTTTAAGGGGCGCAATCTAGTACCACTTACTGAATTGTGGGACTTGCTGGATGACCATCCAATCTTTCCATCAGAAGGCTATCGGAACGAAATCAAGAAAGAACTGGTCAGTGACTACGGAGCAAAAATTGAGCAGATTGTCCGAGTCGAAACAAACAAGAAAGAATACGTCATTTCATTCTCTTCGTGAGAAAGAATGTGAACGAGGATAAAAAATAACAATGGTAACATCACAGAAATTTGGTGGCAAATGGACGGAGGAAAAACTCAATATCTTCACGAGCTATCTGGAAGCATACCTAATTGCGTTGCAAAACCAGAAGTTCAAGAAGATTTATATTGACGCTTTCGCTGGGACAGGAGAAATTGAGACCAGCGACGGTGAGCAGTACCTTGTAGGTTCTGCCAAGAGGGCACTGGCCGCAGATAGAAAATTTGACCGTTACTACTTCATCGAAGGAGACGAGAAAAAGGCAGCGGAGCTCCAGGAGATGGTAAACGCAGAGTTCCCGTACTTGTCGAGGGTCGTCACTGTTTACTGTGGAGATGCAAACGACAAGCTCGCACAGATTATTCGTGATGTAGATTGGCGGTATAATCGAGGTCTCTTATTTTTAGATCCTTATGCGACACAGGTGAATTGGACGACGCTTGAGACTGTGGCAAGGACGAAGTCTATTGATGTTTGGTATCTGTTCCCGTTCTCGGCACTGAATAGGATGCTGCCCAAAAACGGTAAGTATGAAACATGGGAAAACTGCATAGACAGGTTGCTGGGAGATGATGGTTGGCAGACCGAATTTTATAAGGAAGACCCACAAATGTCACTGTTTGATCTGCTCCCCGACTCTGGGACGGTTAACAGCGGCACAAGAAAGATCAAGGATTCCAATTCGGATCATATCAAGGCTTATATCATTTCTCGGCTGGGGACGATATTCCCTTGCGTGTCTCAGCATCCACGGATTTTCAGGAACAACCGGAACTCGCCGATGTTCTTATTCTGCTTTGCTATTTCGAGTGAGAGTCCGAAGGCGCAGAGACTCGCTCTGCGGATAGCAGATCACATATTAAAGAATAAGTAGGCGGAGGATGGAGTTAGCTTGAAAACCATAACGCGAAAATCCATGCTTTACCAGACAGGCGTTGAGTATGGTGACTATACGATGAATCACGTGCAGGGATGTGCACATGGATGTAAATATCCATGCTACGCATTCCTGTTGAAAAAACGGTTCGGGCAAATTAAAGACTACGGTAGTTGGCTGGAGCCATATCTGGTGTCTAATACCCTCGAACTGCTGGATAAGGAGATACCAAAGCTCAGGGACAAAATACAGTCCGTTCAGCTTTGTTTTACGACAGACCCATTTATGCTAGGATATCCGGAAATATCAGCTATGAGCATAGCGGCTATGCGGAAGCTGAATGAGGCAGGTATAAAATGTACAACGCTTACCAAAGGTCTGCTGCCTATAGAACTGGCGCAGCTTTCTCCGGAAAATGAGTACGGTATTACACTCATTTCCTTGGATGAGACATATCGGGAAAGAATGGAGCCGGGCGCAGCTTCTTATGCGGAGCGATTGGCTGCTTTGCGAGCGCTTCATGATGCAGGCTGCCGGACTTGGGTGAGCATCGAGCCTTATCCTACGCCGAACATGATTGAGCAGGATTTGAACGAAATCTTAGAAGCGGTAGCGTTTACCGACCGTATCATCTTTGGTAGAACCAATTATAGCAAGATGGCAAACGCCTACGAGGGACATAAACACTTTTACAATGTATGCGCGACAGAGGTAATCACTTTCTGCCAGGAGCATGGAATTGATTACCATATTAAAGAAAAGACGATCACAAAAGAATGAGGTGGAAACGGTGGCACTATTACAAGACCTGATTCAGCAGATCGACGATCCCACACTTCGGGACAGGATTTTGCAGGAAACCGATAAATTGATAAAGCAAAAAAAGTTTGGGCTCGTATTTGAGGAACATCTGCCGGAATGCACACCGCTCTATGACGTGCCAATTCGCGTTGGCTCAAAGGTTGCGCTAAAGACCGGATACGTTAGCGATATTTATACGGTCGTGAAAATTGATAGTGACAAAGTGCTCTGCGATCGCCGTGAAACACACGAGCAGAAGATCTTCAAGCTGGATGAAATTGTGGTAGTGGCCGAATTTGGAGAGCCAATCTACCCGACGCTGAAACTGATTGACACTGTGGAGAACGCTCCGGACAGTGATCTTTGGCATACTCTGATTGAGGCGGACAATTATCATGCCCTTCAGCTGCTGGAATATCTTTATGCAGAAAAGGTCGACTGTATCTATATTGATCCGCCATACAATACTGGTGCAAAGGACTGGAAGTATAATAATGACTATGTGGACAGCTCTGATGCTTACCGCCATAGTAAATGGCTCTCAATGATGGAAAAGCGTTTGAAGCTGGCGAAGAAATTATTAAATCCGGAAGACTCGGTTTTAATTGTAACCATTGATGAAAAAGAATATCTTCATCTTGGCTGCCTTCTTGAGGAGATTTTTTCTGGGGAGACGATGCAAATGGTTAGCATAACCATTAATCCCTCTGGAGCAAAGCGAGATAATCTATTTTCGCGCTCTGATGAATATGCGTATATTATTCTCTTTGGTAACGCACAAGTGGTACACCCGAAAGGGAATGGCGATGAACGAGAAGTAAGATGGTGGTATTTACGCAGAACGGATTATGCCTCTAGAAGAGGGACTGTTAAAGGAGGGGTGGCCCAATTTTATCCAATATATGTCGATGATAAGACAATGAAGATCGTTGCTATAGGAGAGGCATTGAAACCAGAGCAATCAAGATTTGATGTCCCGGCTATTGAAGGTGCTACTCCTGTATTCCCTGTTAGAGACGATGGAGTTGAAATGAACTGGGGAATAACAGGCGACTCTTTACAGCAACTTTGTAAAGAAGGTGTTGTAAGAGTTTCTCCAGGAAGCAAAAACCAACCATACGTGTTTAGATATTTAAGTGCTAATTATGTTGATAAAATTAAAAGTGGTCGATGGGCTGTACGAGGTCTACGCGAGGATGGAACCAAAATAGTTGTCGAAACAGAAGGTAAGGTTACAAGAACGACAACCGTATGGCAAAACAAAAGTTATGATGCGGGACAATACGGAACATCTGTACTTGGCGAAATAATCGGAAGCGGTAAATTCACTTTTCCCAAATCGGTGTATGCTGTAATGGATACACTTAAGTATTTCATTGCAAATAAGAAAAATGCTCTTGTTATTGATTTTTTTGCTGGATCTGGTACAACCATGCACGCTGTCAATCTGTTAAATTCAATAGACAATGGTCATCGCCGGTGTATTATGGTAACCAACAATGAAGTTTCAGCGGATGAAGCAAAAGCATTAGATGAAAAAGGATATAGGCCAGGAGATAAGGAGTGGGACAGACTCGGTATTGCTAGGTATGTCACATGGCCTCGAACGGTTTGTTCCATTAAGGGATGCAATATTGATGGAAAACCTCTCGATGGAAATTATGGATGTAATGTGGAACAATATACCGAGATTGAAGGGGAAATTGTTAATCCCGAAACTGGAAAAAAAATTCGAGGGAAAGTATATAAAAAAGAAAAAGAACCGGCTTATCCTGAATTAGCGGATTTGAAGATGTCTGATGGATTCAAAACCAATGCTGTGTTCTTCAAACTGAGCTTTCTTGACAAGACATCCGTGGCGCTTGGCCGGCAATTCAAAGAACTGCTCCCGGTGCTCTGGATGAAGGGCGGAGCCATTGGAAAATGTCCGGCGCTCGAAAGTGACGAGCTTCCGGAGATGCTCATTCTGCCACAGAACAAAATGGCAGTTCTGATAAACGAAATATATTATTCCGAGTTTGATGCGGAATTAAGCCAGCATCCAGAAATTCAGACAGTCTTTATCGTGACAGATTCAGAGATAGCTTACCGGTCAATGATCCGCGCCTATGATGGCAAAACCTGCTATCAGCTTTACCGGGATTATCTGGACAATTTCCGTATCAACACAGGGAGGTAACTATGAAAGTAGAATTATTCCCTTTTCAGAAAAGAGCCCTCAGCGACATCCGAATGAAGACTGCGGAGGCATTGGGCAGTTATCATAGAACGCATGCGCCACAGGTGGTTTCCTTTACTGCTCCGACCGGAGCTGGAAAGACCATCATCATGTCTGCGCTGATTGAAAGCATCCTATATGGCGATGACTCCTACGCAGAGCAACCGAATGCAATCATTGTCTGGCTTTCGGATTCTCCGCAGCTGAACGAGCAGTCCAAGCTGAAGATCGATTCTAAGGCCGATAAAATCCGCCTTTCGCAGTGTGTGACAGTAACGGAGGACTCTTTTGACAAGGAGACTTTCGAGGACGGGCATATCTATTTCTTAAATACGCAGAAGCTATCTGTTACATCAAGGCTCACCAAAAATGGTGATAACCGTTCCTATACCATTTGGGAAACGCTGGCCAATACCGTCAGAGATAAGAGTGACCGCCTATACTTCATTATCGATGAGGCACATCGTGGTATGCAGGGTCGTGAAGCCAGCAAAGCCACGACAATCATGCAGAAGTTCATCAAGGGTAGTGACGAGGATCATATCCCGCCGATGCCTGTGGTGATCGGTATGTCCGCAACGACTCAACGGTTCAATGCTCTGGTCGAGGGCACATCTTCAACTATACATAAGGCCATTGTCACTGCGGACGAGGTGCGGGCGTCCGGACTTTTAAAAGACCGCATTGTTATCACTTACCCGGAGGCCAGCGCAGTCAACAACGATATGGCTATCCTGCAGGCGGCAGCAGACGATTGGAAGGAAAAGTGGGAACACTGGACGCAGTATTGTTTTGAGCAGCATTATGCCTATGTGAATCCAATTTTAATCATTCAGGTTTTGAATGGAACCGGCGGTAAACTGACCGATAGCAATTTGGATGATTGCATCGCAAAAATCGAAGAGCGGACAGGTTTCAAGCTGGAAAGCGGTCAGGTAGTTCACACTTTCGGAGGAACAACTGCCTCTCTTACGGTAAATGGACTTGAAGTACGCTATGAGGAGCCTTCCCGCATCGCAGATGATCGCAATATCCGTATTGTGTTTTTTAAAGAAAATCTGTCCACAGGCTGGGATTGCCCAAGGGCAGAGACCATGATGTCCTTCAAACGCGCAAATGACGCCACGTATATCGCACAACTTCTCGGACGCATGGTCAGAACCCCGATGCAGATGCATATTCAGGTCGATGATGTCCTGAATGATGTGCACCTCTATTTACCGTACTTTAACGAGGAAACTGTCAAAGACGTTGTAGAGGCATTGCAGAGCACTGAGGGTGGAGATATTCCGACAGACGTTTTTGGTGAGTCATTATCTGAAAAGCGCTTCGAGACCTTAACTGTCAAACCGAAGAAGAAAACGCAAACGCCAATTCCGGGACAGATGACTTTGGATGTGTTTGCCAATCAAAATAACGCGGCACAGACTTTGGCATCCATAACAGATACGCAGGGTGAGTCTGCTCCGTTACAGCAGCAAACACAAATTCCGGATGCAGCCGAAGCGACATCAGCACAGCCTGCTGCGACACTCCAACGGATGAGCGCCGAGAGCGCACAGACCGTTCAGCCAGATGTTACACCGACAGCAGATGCTCAGCCGAGTGCAACTGTTGCATCTGAAACTGCGATTCCGGATAGTCAGCAAGAAAAAGCAGAGGATTTATTTGACCGTGAAGCAGTTATGAAGTTCATCAATGATGCCGGTCTGCTTTCTTATAATGTCAGAGCGCTCCGGATTAACGATTATCTTAAATCGCTATATCGGATGGCACACCTGCTTAGTATGTCCAAGCTGCGCCGTGAGGCAATCAGAGAGGTACAGAATGAGATTGTCCAGATGATTCATGATTATGTGGAAGATCTGAAAGCTAAGGACAAGTACGATGACCTTGTGCAGCAGGTAAAACAGTTCAAGCTGTCCACGCAAATTTTTGATGTCTTCGGTGAGACCGTGGACAACTATTCTGTTCATGATATGTTTACGACGACCGATACAGATATTGAGCGTCAGTTCCAGATTGCCGATGTGAAACTGGGGCGCGAAGGCATCGGCATGGTGTATGGCAATAAATATGGCGACTTAAGTGACCCAACAGCCTTTAAGGTAGATGTCATTCTTTTTGTCGCTGACGAAGATTGTATGGATAGGCTTCATGCCTATGCGGAGAAACGTTTCCATGGACTAAATGATGATTATCGCAGGTACATTGCCACCATTGACTCAGAAAAAATTCGCCGTGACTACGACAGCATTGTGTCCGACGGCGATGTGGTAAGTAAGCACAATTTTCGCCTTCCTGAGACAATTCAGGTGCCACATGAAGCTGGTGGCAAAGAATACAGAGACCATTTGTTCGTCAACGAAACCACTGGAACAGCAAAGCTGAAGCTAAACGGCTGGGAGGCCGATCTGATTGCCGAGGAAGAAAAGCGACCGGATTTTGTCTGCTGGATTCGTAATCCTTCCAGAGCGTCGTGGGCGCTTTGCATCCCATATGAAATTGATGGAGAAATCAAACCGACGTATCCTGATTTTATCGTAGTTCGTCAGGACGAACGCCTCGGTTATGTGATTGATATTCTTGAGCCACACAGCGCAGACTTTAAGGATAACCTCGGAAAAGCAAAGGGCTTTGCTGAATACGCAAGACAGAATCCGGGTGTCGGCAGAATCCAGCTTATCCGCATGAGCAAGGATTCAGCCGGAAGAAACCAGTTCAAACGATTGGATATGTACCGGACAGCGATCCGCGACAAGGTGTCTCATGCGATCAATACTGATGAGCTGGATCACATCTTCGATACGGACGGAGTCATCGAATAAGAATTATTGCCTTTCGCATAAAAAACTGGTCGGTTTCAGCTAAAGATTGCCCCGCGCTTACTGATCCAGCGAAACAGGTATACCACACAACGGCATACACAATCAAATAATCGGCAAAAATATCCATTGAATTATCAGCGATGCCCTCGCAGCAAGCCTTATCAGCCTGCCGCGAGGGCACTTTGTTTTATTTGAGTAATTTCCAGTATCCTTTGCGGTCGGAACCAACACGCTCGATTAAGCCGTTCTCTTTGAGCATTTTCAATCTTAGCGATACGGTTTTCCGGCTCAAGGACAGGTTTTCAGAAAGAAAAGTCGTTGTGTAAGCCGGGTCAACTGCAAGAAGATTCAAGATTTTGAGCGATGTTTCGTCCAAGGTATCTGTCACTTTATCTGTTACCTTTTCTGTCACCCTACCGGTAACAGAACGGATGACCCGATCTTCCGGCGCGGTGAATTTGATCATAATGTCGCCGGGATTGATGGTATATTCCGGCTGCGGCACGCCGTCCTTTTCACAGGCAGAGCAGATTTTTTCAATGCCACGTCCCCAGCTCTCAATAAAGCCTGCCAGATAGAACACATGGGCAATGTTGGGGTTGTAGGGGCTGGAAGCGTGCTTGCTCATCAGGTTTTCGAGCGTCCAGTTTTCCGGCAGGCATCCGCAGTTTGCAATATACAGCTTATCTTCATACACGCTGATCTGGATAGGCACGCCGGATTGATACTGCTTGTGGCACAGGGCGTTCAGCAAGGCTTCCCGCAGGGCTTCCTCCGGCACAAAGTAGCGCTCAATCCGCTGCATCCCCTCATACGTGATTTTGGCCTTCATGTACTTGAGGTACACCAGCTCTACGATCTTGTCGATCTGTTCCAGAATAGAGCCGTGTATCTCATCCTGATACAGCAAGTCGGCGTCCGTTTCAAAGTAGCCGATTTTCACATATGCGCCCAGTTGCCATTTCTCCGGGTCTTTGCTGAACAGCAGCATGGCCGCATTGGTCAGGTACGGGCCGTTCATCAGGTGCAGCTTTTCCATCAGCGCATCTTTGGGTTCATCCAACACGCTTTGGTCAATGCGTCCTTTTTTGGCGGCCCATTGCTTGAAGTGGGCAACAACTTCATCGTCCACATCATTCATCGAAAAAGCCGGGAGCGGTAAATTGTCCCAGGTCGCGCCCCGCTTGCGCATGAGGAAGGCTTCCAGCGCCGGGCCGGTCAAAATCTGCCTGGTGCTGCCGCTGCGGTAGTAGTAGACGCCTTTGCAGGAGATACCGATAGGATACGGCGGTACGTCAATCTCGATATATTCCTTACCATCCTTGTCCAACAGGTTGACGCCGACAATAATACCCATCGCGTCCCGGATTTTATTGGGAATATCCTCCAGCAGCTTGCGGGCATTGGGCAAGCCAACGACGTTTCCCTCGTCATCGCAACCAATATAGATTTTCCCGCCCTGCGCGTTAGCGTAGCCGCAAATCCATTCCAGATATTCGTCCTTCCACTTGCTTTTCCATTCCGTGTTCTGGCTCTCAGGCATTTTAGTCACCGTCCTGTTCTTTATGTTTTCCCCGGCTCTTATAGACATTATACTGGTTCTTGCATCGTGCGCTGCAAAACGCGGCGTTGGCGCGGCTGGATATGAATACTTTCTGACAGTGCTTGCACAGCCGCAGCGGCTTGGCATCGTCCACAAGCATAAAGCTGAACATCATCTGGATGCCCAGCAAAAGCGAATGGAAGTCCCAGTAAATTGTGGGCTTTTCCAGCAGCTCGATGTGATAACTGGGCGCGATCCCGCCAAAGGCCGCCATCGCCTTGCGGTACAGGTTCCGGGTTCCCTCGTCGATAGAATCATAATCGTGGTAGTACAAAACGGAAGTTGTCAGCGTAAAGGCCCAGTCTTTGAGCTGCTGGGCGATCCAGTCATAGGGTTCCGCATATTCCCGCTGGAAGCTCATGGTTTTTGCCATCGGCTCGTCGGCAAAGGTCATGGTCAGCGCGATCATCGTGCGGTCGCCGGATACCGTCCAGTCGGATTCTACGCCCTGTTTCACCACATCCAGCTGCTCAAAGGGATAGAACAGCGCCAGATAATCCTCCGTCTCCATCGTCTCCGCCTTGATGAAATGATTCTTCGGCAGGTAAACCGCCTCGTAGTCCATGAAAGACGGCGTGGTGGCCAGCGCCGTCATCAGGCCCAGCAGGCCGTACTTTGTGACAAATTCCAGAATGGCCGCATCCACGTCCACGTCCGTCCGACGGCCCATCATCAGCATCCCCACATTGAGGGCGTCCAGCACCATGCCGGGCATCTCCTTCATGGGGTTATACACATCGGGCTTCGCGTCTTTCGCCGGTGTGACGTACCGCTTTCCATCAGCGGCGGTTTTCAGCTCATAGCGGTCATACCGCACCCAATGGGAACGGGACTGTTCAAACAAGTTCTTCATGGCCTCACCCTCTATACAGTAATCTCATATATCTGATTTTATATTACTCGCTGTCCTTGCCGCCGTCAAGGGCGGCTTTTTTCTTGCGCCGTTTGGTCTTGTTCTCCCGGCGTATCACAGCGTCTTTTCCCTTTTCCCCAAGCAACGCAGCATATTCCTCCATAAACTGCCGCTCCCGCAGCGTCAGGCTTTTGCCCTCGTCCTGCATCCGGCACAGATGGGCGTACAGCTTCTTTTGCAACTTCTTTCGGATGGTGTTGCGCACCTTGCGGATATTCCTGTCAGATTGGCCGCGCATCTGCGCCAGCTGGGTGGTGCTGTACAACCGAATCGAGAGAAAATAGAGAATCTCCTTGTGATCCTCGCTCAGTTCCTCGATCATCTGGGACAGAAACGCATTGGCGGTCAGCTGGTGCATCTCATACGGGCAGTCAAAGAGAATGTCCAGAAAGTTGCCGCTGGACAGCTGCCGTACCGCCGGATTGTTCAGCCAGCGCGGTATGATCTTCGGCTCCGACACCGCTTGATACTCCAGCGGCACATCACCGCGCAGGTTTTCGTGATCCCGTTCCCGGCGCTCCCGGTTGCGGTCGAGCTTGTTCCATTCCTCCACCACAACGGCGAAGTCTTCTGCTGTCCGGGCGGCATCCTCCAAACGGCGCAGCGCCTCGGCCCGCAGCTCCCGTTTCAGCCGCTTTGCGCTGGTGGGCGCGGCTTCTTCCTCCGCGTTTTCCAGTTCAGCGTCGTAGTCGATGGGGTGTTCGTCTTGCTCCAGTTCGCTTTCCAGCTCTACGGCGCGTTCCTGTTCCAGCTCCTGCGCCAGTGTATCGTCTGCCAGCGCATCGTCCCACCCGGCGAAGCCATCCGCCGCATCCAGCAGGCTGTCATCGTCCAGTATCAGCGCCATGACCTCGCCTCCCTCAAAAAACAATTTTGTTCTTCTGCGAAAACGGTTCCGCTTTGCACCCACTTTTTCTCCTATTAGTAGAGGAAGTAACCCAAGCAATAAATAAACGGGTTACAAAATTGCTGACAGGCAAGAGAAAGGAGGAACCGCGCCATGATAATTCACCGCAAGTAGCTGTGCGCTCTAGCAGTTACACAAAACGGAACTGTTCACATTATACAACGTCTGTGCCGAAGGCGCAAGAAAGAGAGGTTCAATGGCAGAAACGAAGGGCATCTTTTTGACGCGGCATATTGGCCGGACAATTGATAAGGAGGAGAACAAGATGGATCTGTTTGAACTTGTAAAAGCATCCGTTACAATAAAGCAAGCCGCCAAACACTACGGCTGCAAGGTCAACCGGGGCGATATGATCTGCTGCCCCTTCCACGATGACCGACATCCCAGCATGAAGCTGAACAGAGATTACTTCTATTGCTTCGGCTGCGGGGCCACCGGCGATGTGATAGACTTTGTGGCGCGGCTGTTTGGCCTGAGCAGCTACGAGGCCGCAAAGAAGTTGGCCTATGACTTTGGCATCGACCCGGACAAGCCCCCGGCAGCGATGGCGCTGAAAAAGCCCTATCCGCTGGCGCGGGCCTTCCGGGATGACGAGATGTACTGCCAGCGGGTGCTGTGTGATTATCTGCGCCTGCTGGAACGCTGGAAGGTCGAGTACGCCCCGCAATCACCGGAGGACGACCTGGACAACCGCTTTGTGGAGGCGTGTCAGATGATCGAGTATGTAAATCACTTGTTGGACGTTCTCATGTATGCAGAATTAGAACAACGTGTGAAGGCGGTGGACACGCTGCTGGAGGATGGCGACATCACCGTGCTGGAACAGCGGCTCAAATGTCTGGAAAAGGAGGTATGCCACCGTGATGAAGAACGAGCAATCGCGTGAGGTCAACCAGCCTATCTGGTTTGACGGCAAGCATATCAACGAAGCCCTGTTTTGTGATGATTTCCTCAGCAGACACAAAATCATCTACACAAACGGGGCTTTTTTCACACCTGACGGTCGAGTGACCAACGACTTGCCGCTGCGCAGCGAAATCTTTGACGAACTGCGTTGCTGCGCGGTGAGCAATATTCCGCGTAAGATCAGCAACATTGTGGAGCTGATGAAGCTGGCGGCGCTGGTGGAGGATTTTCCGCCGGAGACAGACCGCATCCATCTGGCGAACGGGACACTGTTCCTTGACGGCAACTTCATAGAGGGCAAGCCGGAGATCGTTCGCAACCGCCTGCCAGTAGCCTACAATCCCGAAGCCACCACACCGACCCGCTGGCTGGCTTTTTTGGATGGACTTCTTTACCCGGAGGACATTCCCACTTTGCAGGAATATATCGGCTACTGCCTGATCCCCAGCAACAAAGGTCAGCGGATGATGGTCATCAAAGGCAGCGGCGGCGAAGGAAAGAGCCAGATCGGCGCGGTGCTGTCGGCCCTGTTCGGCAGCAACATGAAGGACGGCAGCATCGGCAAAATCTCCGAAAACCGTTTCGCCCGCGCTGACCTGGAACACATTCTGCTGTGTGTCGATGACGATATGCGAATGGAGGCGCTGCGCCAGACAAACTATGTCAAATCCATCGTCACCGCACAGGGCAAGATGGATTTGGAGCGCAAAGGCAAACAGAGCTACCAGGGGTGGATGTCTTCCCGCTTGCTGGCGTTCAGCAACGGCGACTTGCAGGCCCTCTTTGACCACAGCGACGGCTTTTACCGGCGGCAGCTCGTTCTAACCACGAAGGAGAAGCCGGTAAATCGTGTGGACGACCCCGACATTGCCGAGAAGATGAAAACAGAGATCGAGGGCATCTTTCTCTGGGCCTTTGCCGGATTGCAGCGGCTGGTGGCAAACAACTTCAAGTTCACCGAGAGCCAGCGCACCAGAGAAAACCGGGAATCCGTCAAGCGGGACAACAACAATGTGTTCGATTTTCTGGAATCCGAGGGCTATATCCGGCTGAAAGCGGATGCAACCATCAGCTCCAAGGAGCTGTATGAAGTGTACCAAATTTTCTGCGCTGAAAACGGCTTAACTGCGCTAAAGCCCCGCAGCTTCAGCGATGCCGTGATCGCCAGCCAAGGCAAGTACAATCTCGAATACTGCAACAATGTGACCAACGCCGCCGGTCGCCGGGTGCGGGGATTTTTCGGGATCGAGGCGCTGGTGCATCCGAATATGTCGGTGTTTTCCGGTGATTCGCTGCGTACGTACGTACCGAAGGACAAGCCGGAAGGATTGCAGGGCTGAGCCGCTGTACGTACGTACGCAGCGGTTCGCCCCATTCCCTTGCAGTATCCAATTACACCGAACTGTGCAGCTGGCCGATGCCCTGGGGTACGACATTGTATGGCAGCGCCGCGCCAAACCGTGACTCTCGTCCCCATCGCAAGCAGCGCGCTGCTTGTGATGGGCCGTCAGCGAAGGCCTCCGCGTGATCGCTGACACCAAAGGGCTGCGCTCCGGCACAGGAGAGCAGCCCTTTGTGCTGAATATGTAAAAGCAGCGGGGGTGGATTTTTCATATCCAGCGGCGGCCACCGCAGTGGACGCAACTCCCCCTCGGAGAGCCCACGGCACTTTGCAGCCCTCCGGGATGAAAGTGTTATAGTGGGTTATTACACTTCCCGCAGGAAGTGCATCCCCCGTCCCGCGACCGTCCACGCCCCAACGAAAGATTAACTATTAAAATTCAAGCCCCAAAATGAATGGTGGTGGTGAAAAAGGATAGCTCAAAAAAGGTATAGCAAAGCTAAGGTCTTGTCAGACCTCTGCTGGCTATTTAAGTAGTTGCCCTCAAGCTGCTGAGCAATATGGCTGCCTGGATTTCTCCATAGCAAATATGAGGCGTACTAGCTTTTTGGCGGCATGAGAAAGTGCGACATTGTAGTGTTTGCCCTCTGCGCGTTTCTTGGCAAGATAAGCGGCAAAAGTCGGATCCCAGTGACAGACATACTTGGCTGCGTTGTAAAGTGCGTAGCGTAAGTATCGGGAACCACGCTTTTCCATGTGCGGGTAACAATTTTTGAGCTGTCCGGACTGGTAAGTTGAGGGGGACATCCCTGCATAAGCCAACAGCTTGTCTGAGGAGTCAAAGCGGGTGAAGTCACCCACTTCGGCTAAGATCATAGCAGCCATGCAGAACCCCACCCCTGGGATGGTGGTAATGGGAGAATGCAGCTCATCCATAATGGACTGGATTTGTTCCTCAATCTCAGCAATCTCGACATCCAGTTCACGGATGAGCCGGATGGTGTGCTGTAATTCAAGGGACTTGGCGGGCATCCAGGAGCCAATAGAGTTTCTGGCGGCATCCCGAATCTCAAGAGCCATATCCCGCTTGTAGCGGCCTTTGGAGGCGGTTTCGAGCAGTGCTTTCAGTCTTGTCAAATAAGCTGCGGCAATCTGTTTGGCGCCGGGGAATTCCTCCAGCAGGGCGTAGACAGAAGCAATATGCAGAGAAGGGACGAGCTTTTCCAACTCTGGAAACAGGATGCAGACCAGTCGAGCGATAGAACTTTTCAGCTTGGCACGCTCCTTCACCCTGTTAAAACGGTATCTGGTCAGTGACTTCAGCTCCTCGTTGTGGTATGCTGTATTCGTGTAGGGTTTGAGGCCCGCATCGGATAACAGCATAGCAGTAATCGTTCGTGCATCCACCCGGTCGGTTTTGGTCTTTCTGAGACTGAGGCTTTTTCGGTAAAGGTTTGTGCGCAAGGGATTCAAGACATAGGTGGGTAGACCGTTGTCAAGAAGGAACCCGAGCAGATTGTAGCTGTAATGTCCGGTAGCCTCAAGCCCTACTTTTATTTTGTCCTGTGCATGGGTGCAATCCCGGATTCGTCGCAGTAGAAAGCGGAACCCGTCCAGATTGTTGGGGATGGTAAACACATCCGCTAAGACTTCTCCCTCAGAGCTGAGAATGAAGCAATCGTATTTATCCTTTGAGACATCAACACCAACAGAAACGACCATAGTAAAAAACCTCCGGCGGTTAGAATTGTGATGCTGCATCCACAGTGCGCCTTACTTTTGTATCCTTGTTCCACATCAACCGTCTGGCGGTATTTAACTGATCAACAAAAGTGTAAGGGGCTGTGGTTGGAACCTTTCTTGAGCCATCTTGTGGTAGGAGATGATCACCAATCAACAGCATCCCTTACAGTGTAGCATAGCCCTTGGAGAGGGGCTTTAATAACTACTACTCTATAATACAAGGAGTTGATTTTATGGCAAGAAACGACGGAATCGACCGTACCAGCGCCAGAAATGTGGATGTCCCGGACAAGGACATCGGCAACACCCAAAAACACAACGAACGGGAAAAAGACAGCTACCGCAACCCCGATATTCTCCCGGAACGCACCCCGCTCAATATCCACTTCAAAGCCCCCACCGCCAGCTACACGGAGATGTTCCGGCAGATGGAACAGGACAAAATCATCTCCACCCGCGGTCTGAAACCAGACGCCATCCACTTTGGCGAGCTGATTTTTGATGTGAACTCCGCCTACTTCCACAACCACGGCGGCTATGAATTTGCCAGGCAGTTTTACGCCGATGCCTACAAGGCCGCCGTGAAGATCGTGGGCGGGGAGCAGCATATTCTCTCCGCTGTGATGCACGCCGACGAGATCAACCGGGCCATGTCGGAGGCGCTGGGCCAGGAGGTGTACCACTACCACCTCCATGTGGTCTATGTGCCGGTGGTGGAGAAACAGATCCTCTGGAGCAAACGCTGCAAGGACAAGTCTCTGGTCGGCACGGTGAAGGAGACCGTCATGCAGGTCAGCCGGAGCAAGAAATGGATGTCCAAGCCCGCCCTCGACGCCGATGGAAACCCGGTCTTGCAGAAAAACGGAAAGCCCGTCTTGAAAAAGTCCTACAGTGTGCTGCAAGACGATTTCTTCCATTGCATGCGCGCCGCCGGGTATACTGATGTGGAGCGCGGCGAGCGTGGCAGCACCGAAGAGCATCTGACCGTGACCCAGTTCAAGGTACAGGCGGAGCAGCAGCGGTTGGAGGCTGTGACCGCCCAGGTGGCCCAGGCGGAGCAGACGCTGAGCGCCACTGAGGTGGCCGCGCAGAAAAAGGCGAAGGAGCTGAAATCCCTTCAAAGCCAGACCAAAGAGCAGCGCACGGTCGCCCTGACCACAGAGGAAATTCAGACAATGGGCAAGAAAAATCCCATTACCGGAAACATTTCGCTGACGCCGCAGGAGTGCGACACATTAAAATCCTACGCTGTCAATAGCATTACCGTCAAGGCGGACAACGGCAGGTTGCAGGAGCGGCTGGCTTCCGCCCAAAAAAGCGCCGCAATTTGGAAAAAGCGGTATGAATCGCTGAGCGAAAAATATCAGGAACTAAAAAAGAGCGTCCAGCCCTATCTGGACGCCGTGAAGCTCGCGCCGGAGAGGGTGCGGGCTTTTCTTGTGGCCATTTTGACCCACACCCCGCAAACAAGACAGCATGAGCAGCCTTCCCGCCGCCGCGGGCAGGATATGGAACTTTAATTGATGGAGGAAACCGCATGAGAAAACACGAAGATTTTATGAATGAACCCGACTATGGCTATATCGACATTGAATCCTGCTTTGACCCAGTTTTCGAGCCGCCGGCAGAACTCCTGGAAGAATGGAGCAAGCAGTATGAGGGGCCGGAACCGACCTTGGAAAACACATCGTTTTATGTCGTGGGGCCGGATGGCACGGAATATTTCTACTGCGGGAATCTCTGCATCAAAATCTCTGAGCATTTTGCGGATGGAGGCAAGCAGATGGACGAGCTGGTGGAAGACGCCGTTCGCCACCATGCGGGCCGGGACAGCAGCGCCCCGGCCTTTTTGAATGCTGTTTAAGCAGACAAAGAGCAATGATTGATCGTTGAATCACGCCCGCGCTTACAGTATAATAGACGTAGAAGTATTGTAAGCGTGGGTTGTTTCAACGCAAAGGAGGATATTACAGTGAAACAACCGAACAATACGAAAACCAAAATCTACAGCACCGCTTTGTATATGCGCCTGAGCCGCGATGATGAAAATTTCGGCGACAGCGTCAGCATTGAGACCCAACGCACCATCCTGCAAAAGTTTGCCGCCGAGAACGGCTTGCGCGTCTATGGTGAGTACGTGGACGACGGATGGAGCGGCACCAATTTTGACCGCCCCAGCTTCCAGCGGATGATGAGCGATGTGGAAGCGGGAAAAGTCAACTGCATCGTAACCAAAGACCTCAGTCGGTTTGGACGTGAACACGTGATGATGGATTATTATCTGGAGTTTGTGTTCCCGGAGAAACAGGTCCGCTATATCGCCATTGCCGAGAATGAGGACACCGAAAAGGGCCTGTCTGAGTTCGTGCCGTTCAAGAATCTGTTCAATGAGTGGTTTGCCAAGGACACCAGCCGCAAGGTAAAGAGCGCACTCCATGCGAAATTTGAAAAGGGAGAACGCATTTTTGCCTATGCGCCGCTGGGTTACAAGCGCCACCCGGAGATCAAGAACACGCTGACACCGGACGAAGAAACCCGCTGGATCGTAGAGAAAATCTTCGATTTGGCCGTTCATGGCGCTGGCGCAGCCAAGATCACCCGCATTTTGATCGCGGAAAAAGTGCCCACCGCCGGTTGGCTGAACTACAAGAGGTACGGCACCTTCGCCAACATTTACGCGGGTGCGCCGGAGGAAAAGGCCTATGCCTGGACGATTGCGCAGGTCAAAAGCATCCTGAAAGATGAAACCTATATTGGCAACAGCATCCACAACAAGCAGACCAATATCTCCTATAAGAACAAGAAAAAGGTCCGCAAGCCGAAAGAGGAATGGGTTCGTGTGGAAAATACCCATGAAGCCCTTGTCAGTAAGGATGTCTTTGACCGGGTACAGGAGCTGATTGAGACGCGCCGCCGCAAGCAGAAAGACGGTACGACACAAATCTTTTCCGGGCTGGTGAAGTGTGCAGACTGCGGCTGGTCGCTGGCGTTTGGCATGAACAAGCAGAACAAAAAGCCCTATGGACACTACCATTGCAGCAACTACGGCCAGGGCACCGGTCACTGCACCATGCACTATATCCGCTACGATGTCCTTTACACCTACGTTCTGGCACGGATTCAATATTGGTCTTACCAGGCACAGATGGATGAGGGACGCCTGCTGCAAAAGCTGCTGAAAGCCGGTGACCGGGAACGCACGGCCAGCCAGAAAAAGCAGGCGGCGGAGCTGAACAGGGCCGAGAAGCGCAAAGCCGAACTGGACCGCCTGTTTGCCAAGATGTACGAAGATTGGGCCGCTGGGCGCATCACCGAGTACAACTTCAATATGCTGTCCCAGCGGTATCAGACCGAGCAGCAGGAGCTGGCGGAAAAGATTGAAAGGCTGAACGCTGACCTTGCCGCAGAACAGCAGAGCGCCGTGGATGCCGAAAAATGGGTGAACCTGATCAAGCAGTACGTAAATCCCACGGAACTGACTGCCGAACTGTTGAATGCCTTGATCGAGAAGATCGTCGTCCATGAAGCTGTGAAAGACGAAAGCAACACCCGCACCCAGGAGATCGAAATCTACTACCGTTTTATCGGCAAAGTGGAGTAAAAACGCAAATTAACCATTTATCTCTTTAAGTTGGGGAAACCGGTCAATCCTACCCCGACTTCCAGCGGCTGGTCCTGCTCAGCGACTACTTTGGCCTGACTTTGGACGAGCTGGTCCGGGACGTGGATGTGGCCGACGTGCGGGCCAAGAACGTCAACAATGAAAAACTCGATTCCATTTACAACGACATCAACTCCGCCAAGAAAACCATCAAATGGCTTTATAACTGCTATCTCGTCGTAGGCGGCGGAATTGTCGCCCTGCTATTGTTCTTTGCGTTCAGCGCCGCTTTTGTCTGGTAAAGAGCAAAACAAACAAAACCGGGAGGCCCCCACGTGGGGACCTCCCGGTTTGATCCTGTGCATCTTACTGCGCAAAGGCGCTGCCGGCCGTCCAGGGGCTGCCGGCGGCATACAGGGTGTGGCTGCGCAGGTAGTTGACCCACGCGCCGTAGCCGTTGCCCGCCGACAGGTGGACCCCGTCCGGCGCGGCGCAGACAGCCTTCAGGTTGCCCTCGCCGTCGGCCAGGGCCTCCCACAGGTCAAGGTAGACGCAGCCCTTGCTGTCGGCCAGTTTGGCCAGCTGCTCGTTCACATTGCGGAGGTTGCCGCTGGTTAGGCCGGGGCGCTCGGCTGCGGCTTCGGGCCGCACCGGCGGGATGGACTGCACATAGATGACGCAGTCCTGGCCCAGCGTTTCCCGCAGCGTGTCCAGCATGGCCCCGTAGTAAGTCAAAAAGCGGTCCTCGGCGCCGGCGGTGGTCAGGGTATTGGTGCCCAGCAGGATATACAGCTTTTTGGGCTGGGCCGCGGCCAAGACGTCCAGGGCGATCTCGTCCCCGCGGGTCATGTGGTTGACGGTCATCCGGTTGACGATGGTGTCCGGCCCCGCCCCGATATAGCCGCAGATCAGCGCGCCGCCCAGGTTGATGTCATAGTCGGTGAAGCCCACCGTCAGGCTGTCCCCCAGGAAGGCCGCATCGGCAAAATAACTCAGGTCCACCTGGCCGGTGGCGGGCTGGCGGATGACGCTGCTGTCATAGGCGCGGACGGTATAAGCCCCCGGGCTCTGGCGGGCAGGGCCGAAATCCAGCACTTCCGCGGCGGCGCCCCCCTCCCCCGGCTGCATGGGCAGCGGGGCCAGGATGCCCTCCACCGTGCCGCTGGGCAGCGTGTCGGGCACGGCGGGCGCAGCTTCCTGCCGGGCCGTCTCCAGAATGGCGGTGATGGCCAGGGACAGCAGCAGGATCGCCGCCACGCAGGCCGCCAGTTTCAGCTTGCCGTATTTGCTCCGCTGCTTGGCGCGGCGGCGGGCGTAGTTGTATTCGTGTGAAATACCCATGGTACGCTTTACTCTCCTAAACAATTTGGGCCGGCTGCCGCCGGCGCTCCTCAAAGATATATTGATTCTATCATAAATTTTTTCACTCTGCAACCAAGTTGGGTCTTGCATACAACGCGAGAAACGGTTACAATAGGATTGGGACAAAATTCCAGCAACCTGCAAAAAGCTCTTTCACCGCGAAAAGCATTTTTGTATGGATTTCAGCTTATTTCACGTCCCGCCCGCGCGGCGCAATGCAGGGCCCGCAGCGGCGCAAACGATTGGTATCTAGGATAAGAAGGAGCAAATCATGTCAAACAATGTGATCGTCGGACAGTCCGGCGGCCCCACCGCCGTCATCAATTCCAGCCTGGCAGGGGTTTACAAGACGGCCCGCAGCCTGGGCGCCGGCAAAGTGTACGGGATGAAGTATGGCATCGAGGGCCTGCTCAAGGAGGAGATCGTGGACCTCAACGTCCTGCTGGACGACCGGATGAGCATCGAACTGCTCAAACGGACCCCGTCCAGCTTCCTGGGCAGCTGCCGCTACAAACTGCCCGACCCCGAGACGGACAGCGTGCCTTTCATCCAGCTGTTCACCCTCTTTGACAAATACGACATCTGCGCGGTGTTCTACATCGGCGGCAACGACTCGATGGACACCATCGCCAAGCTGAGCCGCTACGGCCAGAAAGTGGGCAGCCCGGTGCGGTTCATCGGCGTGCCCAAGACCATCGACAACGACCTGTGCCTGACCGATCACACCCCCGGCTACGGCTCGGCCGCCAAGTACATCGCCACCATCCTGAAAGAAGTGATCCGCGACTCCTCGGTCTACGACCTGCGCAGCGTGACGGTGGCCGAGATCATGGGCCGCCATGCCGGCTGGCTGGCCGGCGCGGCCTGCCTGGCTTCGGGCGAGGACTGCGACGGCCCCGACCTGATTTTGCTGCCCGAAGTGCCCTTTGACCCCGAAAAATTCCTGGCCCGGGTGGACGAGCTGCAGAGCCGGAAGTCCAACGTCATCATCGCCGCCAGCGAGGGCGTCCGCACCGCCGACGGCACCTACCTGTGCGACCTGGTCTCCACGGCGGGCCAGCTGGACGCCTTTGGCCACAAGGCCATCCTCAGCGGCACCAGCCGGTACCTGTCCGAGCTGATCCACAGCCGGCTGGGCTGCAAGAGCCGGGCCATCGAGTTTTCCACCCTGCAGCGGTGCGCCAGCCACCTGGCCAGCCGCACCGACGTCACCGAGGCATACGCCGTGGGCGGCGCCGCTGCCGCCGCGGCCTTTGCGGGCGAGAGCGGCCGCATGATCGCCCTCAAACGGATGAGCGGCTATCCCTACCAGTGCGTCACCGAGTCGGTGGACGTGCAGCAGGTGGCCAACCTGGAAAAGAAGGTACCCCTCGAGTGGATCACCCCCGACGGGATGCATGTGACTTCCAGCTTTGAGGAGTATGCCCGCCCGCTGATCCTGGACGAGCTGACCCCCATCTATGTGAACGGCACCCCCCGCCACGTCCACCTGTAAAGCCCGGGTGCCCCGGCTGCCGGCCGTCCACGATGTCCCCTGAAGTTCTTTCCCGGGCAGACCCCTGTCCGGCCAAGATAAATAAAGCACAGTGTAAAAGGAGAAAAGAATCATGGGTAAAAACGCGATCGTCGGACAGTCCGGCGGCCCCACTTCCGTCATCAACGCAAGTCTGGCCGGTGTGTTTGAGAGCTGCAAAAACCGCGGCGCAGAAATCGTCTACGGGATGCTCAACGGCGTGGCCGGCCTGCTGGAGGAGCGGGTGGTCGACCTTTCCACCGTCCTGAAGGATGATTTGGACATCGAGCTGCTCAAACGGACGCCCTCCAGCTTCCTGGGCAGCTGCCGCTACAAGCTGCCCGACTGGCACGAGGACGAAGCCGTCTACAAAAAGCTGTTCGCCATCCTGGAAAAGCTGAACATCGGCTACTTCTTCTACATTGGCGGCAACGACTCGATGGACACCATCGGCAAGCTGGCCGACTACGGCGCACGGACCGGCAGCGACATCCGCTTCATGGGCGTGCCCAAGACCATCGACAACGACCTGATGGTCACCGACCACACCCCCGGCTACGGCTCGGCTGCCAAGTACATCGGCGTGGTCATGAAGGAGATCATCCGGGACGCCACCGTCTACGGCACCAAGTACGTCACCATCGTGGAGATCATGGGCCGCAATGCCGGCTGGCTGACCGCCGCGGCTGCCCTGGCCAAGGGCGACGACTGCGAGGGCGTGGACATGATCTGCCTGCCCGAAGTCCCCTTCCATGTGGACCGCTTCATCGAAAAGGTCCGGGTCATGCAGGAGAAGAAGCCCAGCATCGTCATCGCCGTGTCGGAAGGCGTCAAGCTGGAGGACGGCCGCTACGTCTGCGAGCTGGCCGACGACGTCCACGCGGTGGACGCTTTCGGCCACAAGGCCCTGACCGGCACCGCCCGTTTCCTGGCCAACACGGTGGCCCGCGCCCTGGACACCAAGACCCGCTGCATCGAGCTGTCCACCCTGCAGCGCTGCGCCGGCCATCTGACCAGCCGCACCGACATCACCGAGGCCTACCAGGTGGGCGGCGCGGCCGCCAAAGCCGCCTTTGAGGGCGTCACCGGCCAGATGGTGGCCCTGAAGCGGATCTCCAACAACCCCTACCAGTGCACCACCGAGCTGCACCCCATCAGCGAAGTGGCCAACCTGGAAAAGAAGGTGCCCCTGAGCTGGATGAACGAGAACCACACCCAGATGACCCATGAATTCCTGGAATACGCCCGGCCCCTGATCCAGGCCGAGCTGACCCCGCTGTACATTGCGGGCCTGCCCCACCACATCTATATGAAGTAAGTCATTTAGGGGGAACCCATTTCTGCGCGCAGTCGCGCGACAGAAATTCCTTCCCCCTAATATCCCCCTGGGAACAAAATTTAGCGCCGAACCGTGCACTCGGCCTTGCGGCCTCGCACACTCTCGGCGCTAAATTCCCCTGTATGTGTCCCGCCCGTATGCACATGTCATCCGGGCGGGACTTTTTTGATAATCTAACTGCTCCTTCAGCCGTATACCAGCGGCTGAGGGAGCAGTTTTCTTTTTATGCAGATCAGAACGCGCCGATGGTGGGCGCGCCGCCGGCCAGCTCCTCGGCGGTGAGGGGCTTGATCGCGGGCTGGGCGTCCTTGTTGTCCAGCCGCTCCTTGGCCACAGCCAGCATCAGCTTGATGCGGTTCTCCTGGTTGACCTTGGTGGCGCTGGGGTCGTAGTCGATGGGGGTGATGTTGGCGGTGGGGTACAGCGCCCGGATCTTGTTCACCATCCCCTTGCCCACGATGTGGTTGGGCAGGCAGCCAAAGGGCTGGGCGCAGACGATGTTGGGGTAGCCGCCCTGCACCAGCTCGATCATCTCGGCGGTCAGCAGCCAGCCCTCGCCCATCTTGGCGCCCAGGGAGATGACGCCCTTGGGCTTCTCGATCAGCTCCTTGAAGGGGCCGGGGGCGTAGAAGCCGGCGTTGGAAATGGCTTTGAGCATGGCCCGCTCGATGCCGTCCAGCCAGTCCAGCAGGCGGTCGGTGCCGAATTTCAGCGCACCGTTGCCGCCGTAGAGGACATAGTCCTCGCCCATATTGAAAATGCAGTACTGGCAGAAGCCCATCAAGCCGGGGAAGTTGACCTCGCACCCCTCCGACTCCAAAAACTTCTGCAGGTCGTTGTTGCCCAGGGGGCTGTACTTGACGTAGATCTCGCCCACGACGCCCACCTTGACCTTGGGCACCCTGGTCTTGGGGATGACCGCAAACTCCCGCGCGATGAGAGGGAAGGTGTGCTTCATCTCCCGGGCGGTGTAGCCCTTGCCGGCCAGCAGGGCCCGGCCGATCCGGCTGATCCAGGTGTCCACCAGGCGGTCGGCGTCGCCGGGATGGTCCTCATAGGGGGCGATCTGGTTGCGCAGGGCGCACAGCATATCCCCGTAGAAGATGCAGGCCACCGCCTGCCGCAGCAGGGGCAGGTCCATCTGGAAGCCGCTGTCCTTCTCCAGGCCGGAAAAGTTCAGGCTGGCCACCGGGATCTGGGGGTAGCCCGCCTTGACCAGGGCCTTGCGCAGCAGGTGGATGTAGTTGGAGGCGCGGCACCCGCCGCCGGTCTGGGTGATGAGCAGGGCGGTGTGGTCCAGGTCGTACTTGCCGCTGTTCAGCGCGTCGATGAACTGGCCGATGACCAGCAGCGCCGGGTAGCAGGTGTCGTTGTGGACGTATTTCAGGCCCAGCTGGGCCACCGCGCTGCCGCAGTTGCCCAGGATCTCGCACTTGTAGCCCTCGTGTTCCAGCGCATATTTGAGCAGCCGGAACTGGGTGACTGCCATGTTGGGGATGAGGATGGTGTGGGTCTTCTTCATCTCCTTGGTAAATTTGGGGTAATGGTATTCCACGGTTGCCCTCCTATCTTCAGCGGACGGCGGCAGGCTGGGACGCCTGTTCCGCCTTGGCCTCCGCCTGTTTTTCCCGCGCCAGCTCGTCCCGCTCGTCCAGCGCCGCAAACAGGCTGCGCAGCCGGATGTTCACCGCGCCCAGGTTGGTGATCTCGTCGATCTTGAGCTGGGTGTACAGCTTGTTGCCTGCCTGCAGGATCTCGCGGGTCTCGTCGGTGGTGATGGCGTCCACGCCGCACCCGAAGCTGACCAGCTGGACCAGGTCCATATCGGGCTGGGTGGTGCAGTATTTGGCCGCGGCATACAGGCGGCTGTGGTAGGTCCACTGGTTCAAAACGCTGGTAGGGAACTTTTGCACCCGGTCCGAGATGCTGTCCTCGGTGACGACCGCCGCGCCATGCCGGGCGATCAGCCGGTCAATGCCGTGGTTGATCTCGGGGTCCACATGGTAGGGCCGGCCGGCCAGCACGATGATCCGCTTGCCCTGGCGGCGGGCCTCCGAAATGATCTCCCCGCCCTTGGCGCGGATCTTGGCCATATGGCTGGCGTACTCGGCGTAAGCCGCGTCGGCCGCCTCCTGCACCTCTTTCTGGGAGATGCCGCCAAAGTATTTGGGCAGGATCTCCTTGGCCATCTTGCGGACAAAGTCCTTGGGACGGTGGATGCCGATGTAATCACAGATGAACTTTTTGCCTGCCAGCTCGGGGCAGTTGCCCAGCAGCACCTCGGGATAATAGGCCACCACGGGGCAGTTATAGTGGTTGTCGCCCAGGCCCTCGTCGATATTGTATGTCAGGCAGGGGTAGAAGATGGCGTCCAGCTGCATGGCCGCCAGGGCCTTGATGTGGCCGTGGCTGAGCTTGGCCGGGAAGCAGGCGGTGTCGCTGGGGATGGTGGCCTGGCCGGCGAGGTACAGCCCCCGGCTGGACACCGGGCTGACGTGGACCGCAAAGCCCAGCCTGGTCCAGAATGCGTGCCAGAAGGGCAGCAGCTCGTAAAAGTTGAGGCACAGGGGGATGCCGATGGAGCCCCGCTTGCCGGGCACCGGCTTGTAGGCGGCCAGCAGCTCCTGCTTGTAGGCGTAGAGGTTGAGGGAGTTGTCCTCGCTCTTGCCGGTGACGGGCTTGTCGCAGCGGTTGCCCGAAATGTACTTGCGGCCGTCGGCAAAGGTGTTGACGGTCAGCTGGCAGTGGTTGCCGCAGGCGCCGCACTTGACGCTGACCACCTTCTGGCTGAAGGCCTCCAGCTCCTGCTGGTCCATCATGGAGGAGCGGCTCTGCCCCGCCTTGCGGCTGCGGCGCAGGCCGAACAGGGCCGCGCCGTAGGCGCCCATCAGGCCGGCGATGTCGGGGCGGATGACCTCCACCCCCATCTCCTTTTCAAAGGCACGCAGGACGGCCTCGTTGTAGAAGGTGCCGCCCTGGACCACGATCTTGCGGCCCAGCTCTTCGGGGCTGGAGGCGCGGATGACCTTGTACAGGGCGTTTTTGACCACGCTGATGGACAGGCCGGCGCTGATGTTCTCGATGCTGGCGCCGTCCTTCTGGGCCTGCTTGACCGAGCTGTTCATAAAGACGGTGCAGCGGCTGCCCAGGTCCACCGGGCGGTCGGCAAACAGGCCCAGCGCGGCAAACTCCTTGACGTCGTAGCCCAGCGCCTGGGCAAAGGTCTGCAGGAAGCTGCCGCAGCCCGAAGAACAGGCCTCGTTCAAAAAGATGTTGCTGATGGCCCCGTCCTCGATCTTGAAGCACTTCATGTCCTGGCCGCCGATGTCGATGATGAAATCCACGTCGGGCATAAAGTATTTGGCGGCGGTAAAGTGGGCTACCGTCTCGACCAGGCCGTAGTCGCAGCGGAAAGCGTTTTTGACCAGATCCTCGCCGTAGCCGGTGGTGGTCACACTGGCCACCTGCAGGCCGGGATGGTCGCGGTAGATCTTGAGCAGCTGCTCCCGGATCAGGGGGAGCGGGTTGCCCAGGTTGGGCTGGTAATTGGTGTAGAGGATGCGGCTCTGCTCGTCCACCACCACCAGCTTGACGGTGGTAGATCCCGAGTCGATGCCGATGTGCACCGGCCCGCACTGTGCCCCAAAGGGGACGCAGGGCACGCTGTGGGACATATGCCGGGCGTGGAACGCCTCGTACTCCTCCTTATTGGCAAAGAGGGGCGGCTCGCTGGCGTAGGTCGCAGTGGCCGCGTACCGGTCCAGCGCGGACGCCACTTCGGACAGATCGAACGCCTTGTCGGCGTAGAGGGCCGCGCCCAGCGCCACATACAGCAGGCTGTTCTCGGGGCACTTGCCGGTGACGCCCAGCGCCTCGTCAAAGCTGCGGCGCAGCACCGAGCTGAAGGTCAGCGGCCCGCCCAGATACAAAATGTTGCCCTGGATGGGGCGGCCCTGGGCCAGACCGGCGATGGTCTGGCTGACCACCGCCTTGTAAATGCTGGCGGCGATGTCCTCCGCCCGGGCGCCCTGGTTGACGAGGGGCTGGACGTCGCTCTTGGCAAAAACGCCGCAGCGGGAGGCGATGGTGTAGGTGCGCTGGGCCCCTTCCGCCGCCTTGTTCATCTCGTCAGCGCTCATCTTCAGCAGGGTGGCCATCTGGTCGATGAAAGCGCCGGTGCCGCCGGCGCAGCTGCCGTTCATCCGCACCTCGGTGCCGCCGGTGAGAAAGAGGATCTTGGCATCCTCGCCGCCCAGCTCGATCACGCAGTCGGTCTCGGGGACGAACCGCTTGACCGCCACGCGGGTGGAGAACACCTCCTGCACGAAGGGCACGCCGCAGCTCTCGGCCAGGCCCATGCCGGCTGAGCCCGAAATGCTGAGCAGGGCTTTGGCCCCGTGGAGATATTCGCTGTCGATCCGGCGCAGAAGCTCCTGCGCCTTTTCCAAAATATGGCTGTAGTGACGCTCGTAGGTCGAATACAGCAGATTTTCCTGTTCATCCAGCACGGCGCATTTGATGGTCGTGCTGCCGATATCAAGACCAACTCTCAAGTTTTGCTCCTCCTGCAAGGAAATGGCTCTGCGGGGACGCGCCCCCTGTGAGCCGCCACAGAATTGTTAGATGACAAACAGTGTCATTTCTTCACATACGGTATCATTATATCGTATTTTTTCGCCGGATGCAATCTGGTGGGTCTATTTTACACAAAAAAACCAGTTTATCTGTAGACGAAAAGCAAATATTCTGTGAATGACGCCCGACACGAACAGACTTTTTCCGTCAAAGTGCTTGCGTTTTGGTCCGATCTGCTGTATTCTTAAGGTAGCTTCTCTCCCGCCGTAACGCATGCCGACACATTTCACCACATTTTTGTCGTTGCATCAGGACGGGCATCTCATTAAAATAAAAGTAAAGTTCTTACGTCACGCCTGATCGTGCGGCAGATCGAAACAATGGTTATTTGCGGGAGGAGAATGTGAACCATGATAGCACACGCGTCATTGACCAGGGAATTTTCTGCAATCGAATCGCTGCAGCAGCCTTACCTGCTGACTTATGAGCTGGATGAAGCCGGCGGCGGCTGCCGGCTGACTTTGTCCCGCACAGGCGAGATGGCCTGCCACGACAGCCTGGTTTTGGATGCGCCGCCCCTGTTCTGCTACTCGGTCCTGCGCTATTTGTACGAAAATTGTGTCCAGCCAGAAATTTGGCGGGACGTCGTGGCCGAGTGCTGCCCTGCGGCCGCACGTCCAGCCGGAAAGGGCGTGGCCATGAGTGAATGACGCATCTTTGAGCAGCCGGCCGTGGATCGCCATTGCCAGTTACGACCCGCGCTTTTTCCGCATCTGCGAAAATTATCTCACCTGCCTGGGCAGTCACGCGCTCCAGTATGAGACGTACCGGTCCGGCGAGGAGCTGCTGGCGCGGCTGGAGCAGGGTTTCCCCTATCAGGCGCTTTTGCTGGACAACGCCCTGGCCGATATGGATACAATGATGTTCTGCCGCCGCCTGCAGGAGCTGCACCCCAGCTGCCGGCCCTGGCTTTTGCTGGTGCTGACCTGGGACGCCCAGGAGCTGGACAGCCTGTTCCAGTCAGACGACGGCGTCCGGGCCTGGACGCCCCGCCTGTCCAGCCTGAACAGCCTGCTGCTGGACCTGCAGTCCCTCTTGAACCGCAGCCCCCAGCCCGACCCGGACCCCCTCGGCCGCCTGCTGGCCAACTGGGGCGCGCCGCTGCAGATGGTCGGGGTGGGCTACCTGAAAGAATCGGTCAGCTTGGCGCTGCAGTACGACAGCCACTTTGCCATCCGCAAGGATATCCTGCAGGAAGTGGGCGACCGGCACACCCTTACCGACTTCGCTGTGGACAGCGGCATCCGCCGGCTGATCGACGCGCTCGACAATCAGAACGCCCCTGCCTGGCAGGATTTCCGCCGGCGGCACAATCTGCCCGCCAAATTGACCACCGGTAAATTTATTTATGCCATCCGGGACGAGCTGACAAAGCCCCTCCCGGTCCTCAATGCAATACCGGAAGGAGAACCTCTACCTCATGAACGAGAGACCCAGCCTGCCGCGGTCTTATGACGGGCAGGACAGTGCAGACCCTGAAACGCGCCGGGAAGACCTGCTGAAAAATTTTCCCGTATATGCCTTCGAGAGCGAGTGCCAGCGCTCGCTGGACATGATCGCTCTGTGCCAGCGGTATCTGTCCCATCTGGCAGAGGACGAGGACCGCCCTGAAGCCGACGAGATCCGGCAGTCTCTCAGCGACATTGCGGTGGCTGCCACCCGGCTGGACCGGAACCTGAACAGCCTGACCGCCCTGCTGCGCTGCGCCCAGCAGTCCGAGGCGCCCCAGTGGGAGCCGGTAGAGCTGTGCACCTTTGTCCGCACCCTCTGCGCCGAACAGGATCAGCTGCAAAAGGAGCTGGATATCCGTCTCAGTTTGGACTGCGGCGGCCTGGACGAGCTGGTCGTCCAGGCGGACCGCCGGTATCTCTCCCGCATCGGCCTCCATTTGCTCTCCAACGCTGTGCGGGCCTGCGCCCCGGGCGGCGGGCGGATCGTGCTGCGCCTGCGCTCGGGCGGCAAGGGCGAAGCCGTCTTTTCCGTCACCGACACCGGCTGCGGCCTGCCGGACGACACGCTGCACGGCCAGCAGCAGAACCGCTCCCACTTTTTGGGCACCACCAAAAGCGGCCTTTTGCTCTGCCGGGAATACTGCCGTCTGACCGGCTGGACACTGGAGCTGCGCCCCCGGCCCAAGGGCCGCGGCACCGAGGCCGTGCTGACCCTGCCCGCCCGCACGGTCTTCGACCCCTCCCCCATTCTGCGCTCCTACGGCGCAGAGGACGCCCGGCGGGATGCCCGGCGGCTGTGGTTCGACCTCGTTTTTGAGCTGCAATGTATCCCCGGGCTGGAAAACGTCCGCTTCAGCCCACCCGCTGAACTGCAGATGGCCTGAAACGGTTCTCTGTTCTCCGATGGTAAGAAAAAAGCAAAACAAGCAAACGGTCTGAAACCTGCACAATGCAGGGCTCAGACCGTTTTTTGCGTCAATCTTCGGATGGGGCGGCGGGCGCTCCGCAGACCTCCCGCAGGCGCTGCTTCAGCAACAGGTACCGGCGGTACTTTTCCTCTTTGGCAAAGTGCGCCTGCCGGGACTGCTCCGGGTTGCCCTCATAGCACAGCGCCTCGCCGCCGAACTGCTCGCTGGTCAGGTCAAAGACATGGCCATCCACTACATTATAACAGTGGTAGTTCCCGCCGGGGCGGAGGATGCCGTACACCTGCCCGCCGAAGATATCCTGCGCCAGAAAGGCCGTGATGGAACACTGGCCCAGCGTCCGGTTTTCCGGCGTCCAGCCGCTCCGCAGCCGGGGCGCGCAGGTCTCGGCGCACCAGACCTGCGCCAATTTGTCGTACAGGTCCAGCGGCGTGCGGATGCCGGGATACTCCCCGTTCACCGCAGGCACGCCGGCCTGCTGCCAGCCGTAAAAATGGTATGCTTTCATGCGCGAATCCCTCCTTTGATGATCTGCGTCAGCGGCCAAGGGTATTGATGAACATATGCACGAGCATGGCCGAATAAACGTTTCCGCTGTTTGCTTTGCCCCATCTCACGAAAAGATTTCTATCTACCTGGTAGTATACAGGAATTTGAATTCTTTTTCTACCTCTAAAAGGAACAAAACAGCTTAAAAAGTAAGCCCCTAACTGCCTTACAGCAGTTAGGAGCTGTTTATTCGCTATTCAGACAAGTTCCTCAGCTTGCACCAGTAATAACCAAATGGAGTAATTCGTGTTTTCTCCCCATACCACACTCAGACTGGCGATCTGTTGATCTCGCTCGTCCAAAAGTTGTCCCAGAGAGCGATTCTGAATCGCCCGGTTGACAGTTTTCGACTTTTCAGCCTGGTCGGCATCCAATTTTTGCTCGCTGCTCTGTGCTTTCCCCTGCAGCGTTTCCAAAGCCAAACGGCCCACTTGTGCAGAGGTCAACGTCCCATCATAGAGATAAGCGTAAGCAAAATTGCCCAAAGTATCTTCTAAAATGCGGCTGCCGTCGCTCACCGCGTACAGCGAGGCGTCATCCAAAACAACATCGGCAAGGAATGCGGCAGACTCGTCCAGACTGTCGCTAGCCACAATACGGTTCGTCAGCTGCCGGCTCAGGTTGAGGGTAGCAATCAACTGGTCCCGCAGGATCTCATGCGCGGCAGGTTCTTCTTCTGTCTCCTCTTCGCTTTCCTGCGAAGACGCGGGAGCCTGCGGAGCCTCCTGCAAGGTGTAAGTGCAGCTACTCAGGGACAGTGCGCCGAGAACCAAAAGGCTGATGATTCTAAGTCTGAGGCCGATGCGTTTCATAACAACGCTCCTTTCTGTGTACCCGCCGCAGCCTCCCGGTTTGGGGCTGCTCATTAAAAGCGGTCGTACATTTGTCCCCAGCTTAACACACAAACGCAAATCGGTCAATAAAATTTTGTTGTATATCATCAATTTCTGCATAATATACAAATATTTGCTTGAATTTTAGGAAGATAGTATATTGGTGTTTTGCAGCGATATAAAAAAGGTCTACCTGATATTCCATCAGGTAGACCTTACTCTTTAGGGAAACGAACCTTGCTATAGGGTCATGCTGCAAAGGGCATTAAGCCTTGGAAAAGCCAGCCATTACCAGCTTTTCGGTCTCTTTGCCATTACTCCATCTCGGCAAGCAGTTTCGGTTACTAAACTTATTTGTTTAAGGTTCGGTTTTTGTCCGCTGGATTTTCTGCCATTTTGATGCCCTTTATAGCTTTCACAGGATTTCTAGTATCAAAGCAGTATCATCAAAACAGGTAGAATCTTGAGCTCGTATAGATTATATCATATTTGTGGTTGTTTTTCCAGACAAAACGTGCTTTTTCGCGTTTTTATATAACCTGTAGAATGTCACCCCCTTTGGTACCATCATTCAAGCAGTTCAGCTTGGATCACTTGAATTGGTTATAGAGTCGGAGAGTCCTTAGCCGGTTTTAGATCTCTACCGAGCCGTAATGAAAGCTTTTCTCTATACGATCCTGCATAACCATACTTTAATCTTCCACTTTTCGGCGCAATCCGCCTTTGCGCTTCATACCAAATCCATGCAAGTAAATTTCTGGCATATTAATACGGCCATCACTGGCAACAAGTATAATTCCCAATTTCTGCAGAACCAGAAAAATCCCTTGTGCGTTTTGGCTTGGAAGCTTTTTCCTTTGTTCATCCGACCATTGGCTAATATCGATCCGTTCCAAAAAAGTATCATGATTCACCAGCATTGTTAAGCCAGACAACATTGGTTTTAGCTTTTCAAGCCAGGGATACTCCTCTTTTAATTCATCCACTCGATCCTCCGACACTTTAACCAGCGCATTTTGGATCATAGCGGGTAAAATCAATCTGTTTCCTGATAGCTTATTGATTTCATCTGGATGTGCCAGCATCCCCTGTGCTGCAAAGGAAAAACACTTTAAAAATGAACGGGGAGCCAATGCACCTTTTGCATCCTGTAAGTGATTGGGCATCCACTGGTAACTAACACCTTGTTTGGGCGATTTTCCCATATAATGTCCAATCATTTCATCAATTAGCTGTTCCACCAAAGCTTTATGCATGGTGGGAACATATCCAAGTGCAGATACATTATCCTCGCTAATTAAACCAGGGATCAACCGGAGGTATTCCAATGTATCCGAATCATTGGCATTGGCCATCCTCTTGATCAACAACCGATAAAGAGAGAGGGTATCCCATTCCAATCGGATAATATGGTTATCCAACTTGGATGCGTCCATAAAGTCAAGCAGATCCGATTCATACAAATCAGTTCGCAAAAAGATTTTGCATCGAATTCGATCCCAGCGCCGATCATGCGCAAACCAAAAAGACAGCAGCATACGAATATATGGAAAAAGGCTATTGTAACCAATGGTAAGACGATCCAAAAAATCGTATGAAACAAAAATCCACTTGTTTTTTTGTCGAAGGTAAACATTGATCTGCTGGAAAACGTTTTCCCAAATTTCTGGATTATCGCGGATATAGTGAATCCATTTATCAGGAGCTGTTAGCAAATTTCTCTGAACAAACTTCCCTGCTTCATCCTCTCCTAAGATCTGCAGGAAATCCTGAATTTCTGGTTCTGTTTTTAAAATGTCCAAAAGGACAAAGAGCAGGTTTCCGGCCCAGTATGCCCGTGCATTTTTATCGTCTGCATATTGTTCCAAAACATCTGGAGTCGGAAAACCAGGGGCATCATCATGCCCCACTACAGAACACGCACTAGAAGCGTTTAATCCAGACAAAGAATTTCTGCTCAAAATTTCCTGAAGACCGGCCTCAACATTAAAGGTCTTAAATAGTCTTGTTTTTCCAGAACCGCGTCCCCCTAAGATTAGAAATCGCTTTGGATCCTGCATCATGGAGTATTCCTTCATCATCAGGAAATCTTCCAGTCGGTCCTGCTCATATTCGGCTGTGGCTTCTATTTTAGAGATTGTTCTAAGAATTGTAGATTTATTCAGTTCCGGCATTGCACTCCTCACCTTCTTCTGACACATCTCCAAACCAAGCGCAGATTCGTTGCACAAGGTCTTGATATGTTTTACCGCACAAAGCGTCTCTTGCAGCAATTACCTGATCATTTTTTTCCTGAGAGCCATCACTATATAGACAGATTTCCTCGTTTAGAGCCGCGTTATATGGAATAAACACAGGCGTATGTGGTTCATCTGTAGCATCTATCCCTGGCTGTGGTGCCCCTTCAAGATAATAAAGATCACAGCACAATGTGTACGCTTGAGCTTTGAAAGAATCCCGTTGTTGTCTGGCTATACTTGGAATCACATCACACATACTATCTACCAAGACAAACGGAATCTGTCCTACCTGTGTAGTACCTGCCAAAGCAATTGCTTCCTTGAGACCGCTCCAAGATTGCCGATTATCACGTCCAATCAATACAATTCCATGCGGAATTTGGAAGGTAACAACACCTCCCATGTCGTGAAACCCTGCTCTGGCATCCAAAAGGATATAGTCAACATTTTTCCCTATCCGCTGCAGAAAGTCCACAGCATTTTCCATGAGCCGAGCCACCGTGTTTCGCATTCCATCCGGTTTTACGTCCTGATAATCGATACGCGCTAATTTGGAAAGGTAAGATTCATCCGTTCGTCCAGCAGGAATAACAAAGATTTCACCAGGAATTCCTTCCTTTAATGAGACATCATCAACCTCTATCAGATAGTCTCGCATATCCGGTGCATATGACTCATTCGCTTGATATTCAACAAAGAAATCCACGGTGCCTTTCACAATACGACTATCATCAAAAAAGAAACTGGACAGACCAGGAGCTTCAATATCTGTATCAATTGCAAGTACATTATAGCCTTTTTTTGCCAAAACAAGTGCAGAGGAGGTCAGAGATGTCGTCCGCCCCATTCCACCCTTAAAAGAATAGAAAGAAACAACTTTAGGTTTTTCCCCTGTACAAGCCTTCTCATATTCCCAAACTGGTTGTCTATTACCAACTTGGTCAAGCCATGCTTTTTTTGCAATTGTACGTTCCAACTTATACCATGTACAAGTTCCATCTGTGCTATATTGGCAACGCAACCGTTCTATTTCATCAATAATTTTCCTCTCCAAATCGTTTAGCCGCGTTTTTTCTTTATAATAAATTCTTCCCGAAAAGTAGTATCCCAAAGTGTTCTGAAAATCTTGGCTTAATTGTCCTAGTGATTGTTCTAGAGCCCTATGGTCTGGGCTAACACTGGAGATTAATACTGCAACATGTCCAAATACATCCCGTATTAGTGTAACCTCTCTTACAGAAGGATAGTCAACCCATGCCTTAATTTGAGATTCTGCAGTATCTAAGACGTCATCAAATAAAACCATATTTCCTCCCCCAAAATCAAATTACGCATCATTTTGTCCGTTCAGTTCAGCATCTATTAGTCTATCCACCAAGGAGTGAGTGAACTGCTGCGCCTGTCGTATTTCCTCATCTGTATAGGCAATATCTGAGTAGTATCGCCGCCCCGGATGATCCTGAATCAAAGCTAACGGAGGTTTCCCTGTTCCAAGCAATAAGAGCACCTAACAAAACCTGACAAATAGAGGAATATGCAGTAAAATACCGGTG
>LBJMR02800__coassemble_326_pt1 | contig 40141 bp, 38 predicted proteins | sample LBJMR02800__metabat2_high_PE_029 | metagenome-assembled genome bin LBJMR02800
TCCTACACGGGGAGGTTTTTTGTCTATTGTCTACTTTTTACGGACCTGTTCACACTTCGGGAACGTCAATTCGTAGAGGAATATTCGGCCCTTGAGAAAAACCAGGGCAGAGATGCCGTAATCCGAAGGGAAAACAAAACGAGCCGGAGAAAATAGAAAGCCGCTTCTGTTACCAGAGGCGACTCAATGGAGAGGTACGATGATCAAAAATCTATTCGAGCAGTCCCGCTCTCATTGGGTGCGGTACAATCGCTACGAGCTGAAAACAGGAAAGAATGGACGGCGGTACATTACACCTGGCAAAGATGCGAAGCCGAATGTATATAACCCTTTGAATATGGTGCCGGATATCGCGCTGGATGCTCTCAATGTGGGAATGCTGATGATGAGCCGCAGCCCGACGGTGGAAGTGGAGCGGGCAGTGTTGAAGTTTGTCACCCGGTATGGTTTATTGGGTCTGATGACCGCTCTGCCCACCACGCCGGCCTTTATGGACTATGAGGCGGTTTACCTGCCGAAGAATCATTTCCTCAAAGAGGAATCCATGGACACCGACCAGTATCTGGCTCTGTTTTATCCCTTTTACCAGCTGGACTTGGTGAAACGGGGAATTGACTCCGCCTGGAAGGTTTCTGGGGACCGGACAATGGTTGCCCTGACCATGACCTTTATGGATGAACCCATGGCAAAAACTATGAGCTTTCAGCGGCAGTATGCGGAGCCTTATGACTGGGTCGCCCAGCAGTTCAAGGACTGGGCCTTCACCCTGACCACCTCTATCTTGTACTACCAGGACTACCGTTTAATGGATCAAGACACCCGGGAACTGTACCAAAAAGCCATGGCTGCGTTCGGCGGGATTGCCCCCAGCTACCATATCGAGCTACTGGACAAGCCCACCATTTACTGGGATTTTCATTCCCTGCTGCTGGGCATCCAGATGATGTTCAGCTTCATGCTGGTGGACGAGGAACATCCACTGCGACTGTGTAAGAATTGCCAGAAAGCATTTCTGGGCAATCATGTCAACACCACCTTTTGCAGTCCCCAGTGCAAGAACCAGTACAACGTCCACAAGAGCCGGGAAAAAGCCAAAGGTGACCGGGCAGAAAACGAGTGAATCCGCTGCGGCGGGGCTTTATATACCTTTGTTCCGCAGACAGCAAAAGGCTGGCAGCCTATGCTTTTGGGCACAAACTGCCAGCCTTTCTTTGTCGCTTATGCTACCCCGCGGGGGCACCTTGTGCGCCAGAAAAGCAGGGTGGACCTCCACTTAGCTGCCGTCTGCTGCACAAAGGTATAACATACTAGACTTTGGTTCCAAAGTCGTGTGCCAACAGGGATGCTGCTCGCCCCTATTGGAAACCCAGAGCCAAAGAGGGGACACCCCTCTTTGAAATCACCCCGGCCTTTTCGTATTCCAGATCAAGCATCGAATACGCAAAGCCCCCAGCACCGGTCAATGTATTTTTCCGGTGCTATTCTGTGCGGGCGCTAAATCCAAATGGCCCGCACATCTCTGCCGATGGCAGAGGCATACCGTATGGTAGAAAAGGTGCCGCCATACTTGCGCCCATCATAAACAGCAATCACACGCTGAGAATGATCCACCATATAACGGTTCCGTTCCATGTAACAGGAGGGGATATAACTTTCACGGATCACAGTTACCCGGTCGCAAACAAGAAGAAGGCGTTGAAACTCCCTGTTGGGAGTTTGCATCCGGTCCCGGTAGGGGATGGCCGCTTCCAAAGACAAGGCCGGGTTGCGTTGCTTTTCCTCTGCTACGATAGCTGAAAACAGCAAGTCAGAGCCATCCGCAAAGCCTGAAATGAATCGGGTATGGCCGTCCGCAATCGCTGCTTGGATTTCTCGGTATAGGCTGTATTTGATGGTGTTGATTTTGCTCGCAGGTATGTCACGATGTCCGGTAACACAACACGTCTTTGAATCCATCTGGATGCCTCCTTTTGGTCTGGTTCCTGTATAGGCAATATTGCCTATAACACTTTATCTCCATTATAGGCAATAATGAAGATAAAGCAAGGCCGGGATGGAGGGAAGCTGGATGATCTCATACGCTCCTTTATGGGAGACCATGAAAAAGCGCGGAGCCACCACCTACACGCTCGAGTTTAAGGGCGGGATCAGCAGCTCCTCGATACGAAGATTGAAAGCCGGCGAATCTGTGTCGACCAACACACTGGATGCGCTGTGTAAAATACTGGACTGCACACTGGATGAGATCATTACCTATCTACCAGATAAGCAAACATAAAGGATGGAGCTTTAGCCCCATCCTATTTTAAATTTTAATCGCTTTGTAAAAATTATGGCTAAAAAGACTAAACATCAACATTATGTTTCTCGTTTTTATTTGCGTAATTTCTCTCACAAAAACGTTGAAAAAAGAGATGAAACAGATCTGATTTATCGTTTAGATGTGGGGCTTAAAAATATTTTAGAACTCAGTATTGTAGATGCAGCAGTAGAAAAGAATTTGTATACAGATATGGAATTGAGTGACCCATATCAATGGGAAAATCAATTTGCATCTAAAGAACTTCAAATGTCAAGAAGTATTCAATCGATAATTGATAAAAGTCGATTAGTATTTACAAAAACCGGCGACGTGATTTTAAGCGAAGAAAATCGTCTAATTCTTGTTGATGGTATTGTAATGCAATTACTGCGAACACCGAAAGCGTTAAATAAAATGCAGCAATTATCTGATGAGCAAATTCCGTATGTTTTAACTTATTTAAAAACAATGATTGCGCCTTACCTTCCAGACGCACAAAAACAATATGCTCTTAACTATAAGGTAAGCAATTCGGTTTTAAAAAGTGTTAAATTGCAGGTTATGTGGGACGCAATTGAAAAAAGCGAAATTAAGAAGGTCCTTTTAGAAAAAACTTGGACTCTATATCGATTGATTAACCCGTCAACTGAATTCAACTTTATAACGAGCGATCATCCGGTAGTAGTTAGTGATGTATGTGGTAATAATTACAATATGTTTGAAAGTCCATTGATAAGTCCTTTTACAATGATATCATATCCTTTAGCACCAGATATATTGATTTCTATTTATGGGAAAAATAATAGGTACTCTTTTGGAAATAATAAAATTTTATTTTTATATCAGGGGAAAGATCAAAGGTTTGTTGATAGAATGAACCAATTACAGAGGAGACAGTGTGCAAAATATATTTTTAAAAAGTATAAGTAAAACACAGATAATAAGTAGATTATTGAAAGCTTGAACTGGGAGATTCGCTGCACCCATGTAGTGAGAAATTCTCTGGATGGACACGCTGCCCTTATGTTAGTCTGTGCTAGATTGCGTCATGTTATCAGTACCCAAAGCACATGAATATGGAGAAAATCTGATAGAATGAATTTGTCGAAGTTTGTTCGAACGATATGATATTTAAGTGCTATCTTGGAGTAGGAGGAGCGTATGGACCTAATTGAAGAATTAAAAAATTATTGTGAAATAAATAATCCGGTTGGTGCTTTAATGCTATCTGGAGAGTGGGGGTGTGGTAAAACATATCTTATAAATAGTAGATTTATTCCATTGGTAAAAGGCACTTATGCTTTTGTGTACGTTAGCTTGTTTGGCATAAACTCTTTGGAATCATTAAGAGCTGAAGTGAAGAAAAAATGGTTGGAGAAAGCAAGCGAAATTAATCTGCTGAATGGGGCAAAAACTTTAAAGGTAACAGATTCTTATAAAAAAATATTTGGAATTGTTAAGGACTCTTTGCCTGAAGATTGGCAAAAAAAGGGAGAAGTGGTTTCTTCTATTATGGACTTTGTTAATTTCATGCCCATAAATAATAGAATGTTTGAAAAAAAGGTTATCCTAGTTTTTGATGATTTAGAAAGATCCAATATTCCTGGCGCTGATCTTCTGGGGTGTATTAACAATTACTGCGAAAACCAGAATTTTAACACGATTATTATCGCAAATGAAGAAAAAATAAAAGAAAAGTCTGATGATAAATTGTCCTATCGCGAAATTAAAGAAAAAATAGTGCAAAGAGTTGTTTTGTTCGTTCCTGATTATGATGAGATCGTCTCTAATTGTATAGAATCGATGTTTTGCGGCATAGAATATAAGGGAGTGCTCAGAAAAAATAAAAAAATGCTGGTTAAAATCTTGTCAGGGGATTTCAATGATAACGTGATTGTTGAACAATATAAGGCTAAAAACTACAGTCGCAGATTCAACGAGCAAAGAGAAGAATATCAAAAAGACGAGGAAAAACTTCGGAAGCTGTTAGCACAAAGGCCGCATAATATACGAAGTTTCAAATGTGCTATTCAAGACTTTGAACGTGTTCATAATAAATTGATTGAAGCAGGTATTCAAGACAGTAGTAACTGGCTTCTTTCTTTTACATGTTTTATGATGACAAATAAAGCCGGATTGATTCAGGCAACTCCAAGATACGGGGATTTGTTTCTGTATTCTGCTCCAGAAACGCTTTATCCGGAAGTGTTTGATACTAAATATTTTTTGAGAGGGTGCTCAAAGTGGATTGTTTGCGGAGAGTGGGATGATGAAATCATCTCGAAAGAGATACAATTATTTTTAAAAAAAGAGAAGGCTGCCACACCACTTGAAATTCTTAGAACATATAAGTTGCCTGAAGTTGATGAAGAAGTAATTGATAAAGGATTTAAAGGCTTGTTAGAAGAAGTATATGCAGGAAATTTGTCGCTAGATGAATATGTGCTTTTTCTTTGGAATTGTAGCTATTCCAGAAGCTATGAAATTGATTTGCCTGTAATCGATTGGAAAAAAGTGAAAGATGGAATTAGAAAACGAATAAACAAATTGATCGATTCTGATGACAAAGATAGCTATATTCAAAGAATGATCGAGGATGAAAATAAAGAGAATTTCATGGAAGATGAATGGTCTGCATATCAGATTATAAAAGAATTTAGAGAAAATAATGTACGACTTTATGAAAAGAATAAAAGGCTGTATATTGATTTGATCGGTTCAGACCTAGATGTTGCTTTTAGAGAACTGAGTGATAAGAGGTATAATACATTTTCTCTTGATATGGAATCTGCAACAATTAATGCGTTTAAAAATGCTAATAATATGCAGAAAGGTTACTTTTCGGGGTGGTTTATTGGAATTTGGGGACAATACAGAAACTCAATAGAGATTGATGGACAAGTCACTGAGGCATCACTCAAAAAATTAAGAGATGATTTGAATTTTGTCATGCAGGAATATAAAGAAAAAAGTAAGAATATCGCAGCTAGACATACACAGGACTTTATTAAAGAACTAGAGTCTATTATTGAACCGGAAAAGTAAGTGCTTTACGAAACAACATACTTGCCAAATTTAGTTTTCCAGTGAGGAATTGCTCCATATAGAGGATGTATATTTTGGGCGCGGTGTTACCCAGACATCTCCTCAGCGAAGTAGAGCGCCATCCGGGTATGGATCATACTCCAGCCCTGCCGCAGACCTATCTACTTTTTAGTAGCATTCATCATAGCCTGATACAGCATTTTCAGCAGACTGTTATTGGTGGGGAATACAGACATTGATTTGCTTACTTTGCTCAGCTAGCGGTTAAGGCACTCAATGGTATTGATGATATAGATCAGCCGCTGGAGCTCCTAGAGATACTTGAAGTGTGTGCTCGGCCCAATTATGCCTCCAGGACTTGGAAATTTCTTGTTTCAGCAATTTCCAAAGGTGTCTAGGGGATTCTCAGGGCGGCCTGTTCATCTACGGTGACGTGGACTGCTTTCAGACGGATACATGATTTCTGCTACGACTGAAGACGCGAGTAGGATGTGACTCAACAGAAGCTCACACAATACTTTTGAACCCTGGAGTGATCCGCACTTCTTACTCCTATATAAAATGTTGCCTCGCTGGAGCTGTCAAACTGCTTGGCTTGATCTCCAAATTTATAGGCAACAACCCTAAATTATACAAAGAGGCCAGTGGGATTGACTCTCACTGGCCTCTTACTATAAAAGCACCTGTTTATATATTGTTGTATGATACCTGTTTTGGTATAATAGATCTGATAAACTTATTGAGCAATATCCAGGTATAGAGCAGATTCTCAAAAATCAATCGAGGAGGTCCGGTTCATGACCATGGTTCTTCAGAAAAAAGATATGACCGAAGAAGATATCAAGCTGCAATACATAACCCCTGCCGTGACTTCCAAGTGGGACCGTCAAAAGATTACGATGGAGACCCAGGTCACAGACGGCAAGATTAGCCTAAAAGGAAACCTTGCCGTTCGTGAAAAGGGGAAGCGGGCTGACTATCTGCTCTACCTCAGCCCCAACAATCCGATTGCTGTGATCGAGGCCAAAGATAACAATCACCAGATATCAGAAGGTCTGCAGCAGGCGATGAACTATGCCAAAATGCTGGACCTGCCATTTGCTTTCAGCTCCAATGGGGATGGTTTTGCAGAGCATGACTTTCTTACCGGGGCCGAACGGCAGTTTGGACTGGATGAATTTCCTACCGAAGCAGAACTGACGGAGCGCTTCAAAAAGGAATCTGGGCTGACTCCTTTACAGGAAACGGCCATGAACCAGCCCTATTACTCCAGCCAAAATACCTATCCGCCACGTTACTACCAACGCATTGCTATCAACCGAACGGTTGACGCCATCGCCAGGGGACAGAAGCGGCTTCTTTTGGTAATGGCTACCGGTACCGGCAAGACCTACACTGCGTTCCAGATTGTCTACCGGCTCTTAAAGAGTGAAACTGTCCACAAAGTTCTCTACCTGGCAGACCGCAATATGCTGGTGGATCAGTCCATCGAGCAGGACTTTGCCCCGCTGCAGAAAACCATTCACAAAATCAATGTCAAAAATGACAACCCCAATACCATCACATCCTACGAGGTATATTTCTCTCTGTACCAGCAGCTGGTGGGAGATGATGACAAGGAGCACTTCCGGGAACTGTTCCAGCCGGATTTCTTTGACCTGATTATTGTGGATGAGTGTCACCGGGGATCAGCCAAGGAGGAAAGCCACTGGCGGCGGGTCCTGGAGTACTTCTCGGATGCCATTCAAATTGGCATGACTGCCACGCCCAAGGAAACCAAGTACATTTCCAATCTGAGCTATTTTGGAGAACCTGTCTATACCTATAGCCTGAAGGAAGGCATTGACGACGGCTTCCTTGCCCCCTTCAAGGTCATCAATATCACCACCAACATCGGAGAAGGATGGCGTCCCCAAAAGGGCCAGCTGGATATCTATGGCAACGAGATACCAGACCGCATCTATACCAACAGCGACTATGACTACAACATTATTATAGAGGATCGTATCCGGGAAGTGGCCCAGGAGATTACCCGTTACCTCAAGAGTACAGACCGGATGGCCCGAACCATTGTGTTTTGCGCCACTGAGGATGCCGCCCTGCGGATGCGGGATATGTTGGCCCAGCTGAATCGGGATATGGTGAAGAAGAACCCTGACTATGTGGTTCGGATCACTGGCAGCGACGAAATCGGCAAAGGGAAGATCAAGCAGTTTTCTTCGGTAACCCAAAAGTATCCGGTTATCGCCACGACCTCCAAGCTCCTCTCCACGGGTGCTGACTGCAAGATGACCAAGCTGATTGTTTTGGATGAGATGATCGGCTCGATGACGGAATTCAAGCAGATCATTGGCCGGGGGACACGGCTGCGTGAAAAAGAGGGCAAGACCCACTTTGCAGTGATGGACTTCCGAAACGTCACCCGCTTGTTTGCCGACCCGGATTGGGACGGCCCTCTGGAAATCGACGAGGAGTTTGGCACGTCCAAAGGGAAAGAATTGCCCCCGAAAGAGATCCCTGATGGGACTCCTCCGACTCCTGACTCCCATGAAAAACTGCCTACGCCGATTGTGGACGAAAAGGGCTGCAAGGTCCGTATCATTCAGAAAACGGTCTCGATTTACGATACAGACGGCAAGCTTCTACGCCAGGAAAGCATCGTGGACTACACCAAAGAAAACATTCTGGGCAAATACGCTTCTCTGGACAACTTTATCCGGCAGTGGAGTGCCGAAGAGAAAAAGGAAGCCATTCGAGACCTGCTCCGCCAACGCGGCATTGACCTGGAACAGGTGAAGGAACAGCAGGGGATGGCCGATGTGGATGACTTTGACTTCATCTGCCATGTAGCCTTTGACAAGAAGCCTCTGACCCGACGGGAGCGGGTCAACAAAGTCAAGAAGCGGGACTTCCTGAGCAAGTATAGCGGAGCAGCCAGGGAAGTTCTGGAGGCGCTGCTGGACAAATACATGAACACCGGCATCTATGAGATCGAAAAGACAGAAGTGCTGAAGCTGGACCCGTTTGTCAAAATGGGCAGGCCGGCCAAGATCGCCAGCTATTTTGGCGGGAAAGATGGGTATTTGAAGGCCGTAAAGGAGCTGGAAAACGAGATCTATACCAGCGAGGTAGTATAAAATGGAAGAATTGACATCATGGCATGTTGGCGTTTCGGCAGAGGCCTTCGCTGCGGCACAGTTTGCCAGATACGCATTTTATGTTTCCGTTCAATATGGAGCAAATCAGCCTGGGTATGATTTGATTGTCGAATCAGGCGGCAAAACGCTGAAAATATCGGTAAAGGGCAGCCGTGATGGCAGCTGGGGATTGACCCAGGGGTACAAAAAGGGCTGCGACTACCATCAGGCCATCCAGGCCTGGCAAGAGGCCAATGATAAAAAGGGCATTATTTTTTGTCTGGTTCAGTTCCAGGGAACAAATGACAATGAGATGCCCCGGATGTATCTTGCCACTCCTGCTGAGATTGCGGAGAAGATGAATGCTTCCGCCGGAGGGCGTGGAGGTACCATCTTATATGAAAATCATACCTGGGGTCCTCGTGCCGTAGGGAGCGGCACTATAGACAAAGTTCCTGACACGTGGGAATTTACAAGGCAGCGAGCTACAGATATGATTAAGAATTACGGGAAGTAACCATAGAAAGGTATCAAAATCAACATGAGCAATTTATCTGGATTTGTCAAACGGCTGCGGGATATCATGCGCAACGACGCCGGCATCAACGGCGACGCCCAGCGCATCGAGCAGATCACCTGGCTGCTGTTTTTGAAGGTATATGCCACCAAAGAGGCAGACTGGGAATGGGAGGATGAAAACTATCAGTCCATCATCCCGGAGCCCTGCCGCTGGGAAAACTGGGCTGCCAGAAAAGACGGCAAGGAGATGACTGGAGACAAACTCCTGGACTTCGTCAACAACACCTTGTTCCCGACTTTGAAGAATCTTCCGGTGAATGCCGATACCCCCATCCGCAAGGCCATTGTCCAGACCACCTTTGCTGACGCCAACAACTACATGAAAGACGGCGTCCTGCTGCGGCAGGTCGTTAATACCATCGATGACCTCCAACTGGATGACTATGAGGAAAGCCACGCCTTCGGCGAGATCTACGAAACCATTCTGAAAGAGCTGCAAAGTGCAGGTTCGGCCGGCGAATTCTATACGCCCCGGGCCGTCACCGACTTTATGGCCCAGATGATCCGGCCCCAGGTGGGGGAGCAGATGGCCGACTTTGCCTGCGGCACCGGCGGCTTTCTGATCAGCTGGCTGAAGGAGCTGCGCAAGCAGGTTAAGACCACCGAAGACGAGGCAGCCTTCAGCAATTCCATCTATGGCATCGAGAAAAAGCAGTTCCCCTATATGCTCTGCATTACCAATCTGCTGCTGCACAATCTGGATAACCCGCGGGTCTACCATGACAACAGCCTGTTGCATGACGTGCTGGATTATACCGCCGCCGACAGCTTTGATGTCATTCTGATGAATCCGCCCTACGGCGGCAGCGAGAAAGCGGACGTGAAAAACCATTTTCCGTCCGATCTGGCCAGCAGCGAAACCGCTGACCTGTTCATGTCGGTCATTATGTACCGGCTCAAGCCCGGCGGGCGGGCCGCGGTAATTCTGCCCGACGGCTTTTTGTTCGGCACCGACAACGCCAAACTGAACATTAAAAAGAAGCTGCTCAGTGAGTTCAACCTCCACACCATCGTTCGGATGCCGGGCAGCGTCTTTTCGCCCTATACCTCCATCACCACCAACATTCTTTTCTTTGACAACAACGGCCCCACCCAGACTACCTGGTTCTATCGGCTGGATATGCCGGAAGGCTATAAGCACTTCAGCAAGACCAAGCCCATGAAGCTGGAGCACTTTGAACCTGTGGTAGCGTGGTGGGACAACCGCCAGGAGCTGACGGTGGATGGCTTCGACAAGGCCAAGCAGTTCACGGCCCGGCAGCTGGCAGAAGATCTGGGCTACAACCTGGATCAATGCGGCTATCCCCACGAGGAAGAAGAGATCCTGGCCCCGCTGGACCTGATCCACCGCTATGAGGAGCAGCGGGCCTCGCTGAACGCCGAGATCGACCGCGTCCTGGCCGAGATCACCGCTGCCCTGGGAGGTGCCGCCGAATGACCCCGCAGGAACTCAAAAACAGCATTTTACAGCTTGCCATCCAGGGTAAACTGGTGAAGCAGCGCCCGGAAGAAGGCACCGCCCAGGAGCTGTACGAACAGATTCAGGCTGAGAAACAGCGACTGATAAAAGAGGGTAAAATCAAAAAAGAAAAAGGGACTTATGGTGAATTCAAGGATGAGGAAATCATGTTTGAAATTCCCAAAACATGGAAATGGGTGCATTTTGGAGAATTGATGATAAACCGAGATGCAGAAAGAATCCCGCTATCTGTTTCTGAAAGAAATAAACTCAATAAAGTCTATGACTACTATGGCGCATCTGGCGTTATTGATAAGGTTGATAGATATTTGTTTGACAAAACACTTCTCCTTGTTGGAGAAGATGGGGCAAATCTTTTAGCACGGAGCACACCTATCGCATATTTAGCAACAGGAAAATACTGGGTTAATAACCATGCTCATGTCCTGGATTGTGTTGAGGGCAAGTTATCTCTTGAGTATATAATGTATTTTATCAATGCTATTAGCTTGGCAAAATATGTGACCGGGACCGCACAACCCAAAATGAATCAGGAAAAAATGAATTCGATTCCTGTGGCTCTCCCACCCCTCGCCGAGCAAAAGCGCATCGTCGCCAAAATCGAAGAACTCTTGCCCCTGGTGGACCGCTATGAACAGGCCTGGACTAAACTGGAGAACTTCAACCGCCGCTTCCCCGAGGATATGAAAAAATCCATCCTCCAACAGGCCATCCAGGGCAAACTGGTGGAACAGCGCCCCGAAGAAGGCACCGCCCAGGAACTGTATGCCCAAATACAGGCCGAGAAACAGCGGCTTATTAAGGAAGGCAAACTCAAAAAAGAAAAGCCCCTGCCTGAAATCACTGAGGATGAGAAGCCCTTTGAGATTCCCGAGGGGTGGATGTGGGTGAGGCTCACTGAAATAGGATCTTTTAGCAGTGGGAAAACACCAGACATGACCAATAAGTCTTTCTGGGACAATGGTACAGTAAATTGGATGACATCAAAAGATATGAAGGAAAAATATCTTAATGAGTCTCAAATGAAAATAACAGAAGTTGCGGCTCAAGGGATGACTATATATGAGCCCGGAACACTCCTTATGGTTGTGCGGAGCGGCATTCTAAAAAGGATGCTGCCGCTTTGTATCCTTACCCAAAAAAGCACGATAAATCAAGATATAAAAGCCTATACACTTGTTTTAAACAGTTTGTCTACATATGTTTATTATATGTTAAAGGCTTTGGAGCCAAATATTCTATTTAATTACACAAAAAGGGTTACTACCGTAGATAGTCTAAAGTTTGATGAGTTTTCCCGTCAAATGCCAGTTCCACTTCCACCTCTTGCCGAACAGAAGCGCATTGTAGCCCGACTAGAAGAACTGCTGCCGCTGTGTGAGAAGCTAAAATAAAAAGGAGTCAAAATGGATACATACCTAATAAAACAATACCACGAGATTTTGTCATCGCCAAATCATCATGGTGATATTATAAATTTTTCTGATGAAGAGTTTGGAAAATATCAATCAACCATTCGATACATGATTCAACATGGGTATTTGCAGGACCTGGAAATTGATAACTGCCACGCATTTCATAAAACGCCCGCATTTTCATATTTTGAAGAACAGGTAACTGAGCTAATGAAAGAGAGCAAAAACAACATGGCTCCAACAATAAATGTTGAAATAGGCGGGGATGTTTCAGACTCTACTATTGCAGTCGGCAGTCAGATACAGCAGACAGAAAAGCAAAAACCTGAGGAGAAAAACTGGATTGAAAAATATGTTATTCCAATTATTGGAGCGATTGGAGAAGCTATTGGTGCTTTAATCTCACACCTGTAAATAAATTAACCAAACAAAGAGCCGCACACCCACCGGAACAATCCTGGAGAGCGTGCGGCTCTTTCATTATATAATAGGGAAGTGGTCAGATCATCTGAAAGTGCTTCAGTGCCTCCCGGATGGCCTTCTCCTTCTCCGGCGGGCACTGGGGCTGCTTGGCATTCTCCGACTTGGGCTTGTTGTAGCACTCCCGCTCGGTGATCCCACACTTCTGCTTGACCTGGGCGATGTAGAGGGGAGTGACGTTCAGGCCGGTCTGCTCCTTGACATAGTCCTTGATCTCCTGGTAGGTGGCTTTGCTCTCCGCAGCAGTCAAATCCAGCTCATCCATATTGAGTTCAACATCGATGTGATGCTTGGAATGAAGTTTGGACAACAAGATCACGCACTCCACATGCCCCGTCCGGGGGAACATATCCACCGGTTGGACCTTCTCGACGCGGTAGCCGTGCCGGGCGAGCTCGGCGGCGTCGCGGGCGGCGGTGGAGGGGTTGCAGCTGACGTAGACCAGGCGGCGGGGGGACATCTGGACGATAGCGGCCAGGGTGGCCGCGTCGCAGCCCTTGCGGGGTGGGTCAACGACGATGATGCCGGGGGCCAGGCCCTCGGCAGACAAGCGGGTGGCGGCTTCGCCGGCGTCGGCGCAGAAGAAACGGCTCTTGGCCGCAATGGAGCTGCCCATCCGGGCGGCGTTGGCTTTGGCGCTCTCGATGGCCTCGGGGAGCACCTCGACCCCCACCAGCGCGCGGCAATGCTCCGCCATGGAAAGGCCGATGGTGCCCATCCCGCAATAGAGGTCCAGGAGCAGGTCGTCAGGGCCGGGGGCGGCATAGGCGGCGGCCACGCCGTAGAGCTGTTCGGCGCCGGGCGTGTTCACCTGGTAAAAGGAGAGGGGGCCCAGGCGCACCGGCACCCCGCAGAGGGTGTCCTCGATAAAGCCGGGGCCGTACAGGACCCGGTTCTCGCGGCCAAGGATGACGTTGGTCTTGTCGGGGTTGACGTTGACAAGAACGGTGCGCACCTCACTGAAACGGCTGCACAGGGCGGCGGTCAGCTCGGCGGCATGGGGCAGGCGGGTGCGGGTGCAGACCAGGCAGACCATGATCTGGCCGCTGTGGGCGCCCCGCCGCAGGAAGATGTGGCGCACGAGCCCGCTGCCGGAAGCCTCGTCGTAGGGCTGGATGCCGTACTGGGCGAACAGCCCGCACAGAAAATGTCCGATCTCGTTCAGGACGGCGGGCTGCAGTTTGCAGTCGGCGCAGGGGACGATCCGGTGGCTGCGTCCGGCGTAAAAGCCGATGCAGGGTTTGCCGTTTTTGTCCAGCCCCACCGGGTACTGCACTTTGTTGCGGTAGCGGTCCACTTCGGGGGAGGGGAGGATGGGCTGGACCTCGACGTCCAGCCCGCCGATCCGCCGGAAGGCGTCGGCTACGGCGGACTCCTTGGCCTGCAGCTCGGCCTGGTAGCGCAGATGCCGCAGGCTGCACCCGCCGCAGGGGCCTGCCACCGGGCAGTCGGCCGGGATGCGGTCGGGGGAGGCCGTCTCGACCGCATCCACGATGCCGAAGGCGTACCGCTTGCAGTCCTTGACCACCCGGGCGCGGATCACATCGCCGGGGGCCGTCCCCGGCACAAAGACGGCTTCGCCCTCCCAGTGGCCGACGCCGCTGCCGTCGCCGGACAGCCGCTCGATGGACAGTGTGATGATCTGATTCTTCTGTAAAGGCATGGTTCCTCCTTGGGGGTCATGGGGTGTTGGGCGTGCCGGGCGCATCGGACGCGCTGGCCTGCTGGGCGGCGATGTATTTGCTGGGGGGCACCCCCTTGGCCCGCTTGAACACGCGGGAAAAATAAAACTGGTCGAAGAAGCCCACCGAGATGGCCACCTCGGCGATGGACAGGTTGCCAGCCTGCAGCAGCTTGCAGGCCTCGTTGATCCGGTATTCGGTCAGGTAGTCGATGGGGCTTTTGCCCACGTTGCTCATAAAGACGCGGTAGAGGTGGCTGCGGGACACGCCCACGCTTTTGGCCACGTCGTCGATGGAAATGTCATGGGAATAGTTGAACTGGATGTATTTGATGGCGTTCAGGACGTACTGGCTGGAAGAACTGGTGTTGTGGAGGCGGCGCTCGCCGGTCTCCTCCATGAGGGCGGCGATGAAGAGGTATAAGTAGCCCACCATGGCCGTCTCGTCCTGGACCCGCAGGCCCCGGGCCCGATAGATGTTTTCCATGGCCTTGAACATTTCTTCCGGGCGCTGGGTGTGGTGGACTGGCTGCTCCTCCGAGAAGGGCAGGAGGGACGCCAGCCGGTGGGCGCTGATCCCGTTGAAGCCCACCCAGCAGTATTCCCAGGGCTGCTGGGCGTCGGCGGTGTAGGTGTTCAGCTGGTTGGGCTGGACAAAAAACAGGTCTCCGGGGGCCAGTTCCCAGGTCTTGCCGCCGGTCTGGAAGGTGCCCTTGCCGGCCAGGATCAGGTGGATCAGGTAGTGGTCCCGGATGCCGGGGCCCCAGGTATGGCCGGGGGCGCAGCGCTCCAGCCCGCAGTTAAAGACGGACAGGTCTACGTTGTTGGTATAATTTTGTTTGAACGACTGTTTATAAACCTCCGGCATAGGGGGCCTCCTTTTCGGGCAGAATGGTCAGGCGCGCAGCCAACGCTCTAAGTATACCATATCCGGCGGCGCAAATTCAACAAAAGTACATCTGAATCTTTGTCCCGGACGCCGAAAATCCGCTTTTTGGCCCGGAGAAAATTGCAAAAAGCCTGCATTTAAGCTACAATAAAAACAGAAAACGTCACACACGGCTGATACAGAAAGCAGGTGACACCCTAATGGCGACAAGTGCGCAGAGGCGGCAGGAGATCACGGCGGGCGTCTGGGACGGCGTCCTGCAAAAGTTATACGGTCCATCCAAAGAGATGCTGGCCCGGCAGCGGGCGCGCTGGTGCGCGGCCCTGGACGGGTTCGAGCGCTACTTTGGCCCCGGCCGGCAGGTGCGGATCTACACCGCGCCCGGCCGGGCTGAGCTGGGCGGCAACCACACCGACCACCAGCACGGCTACGGCCTGGCGGCGGCGGTGGGGCTGGACCTGGTGGCAGTGGCCGCCCAAAACGACGACCGCTACATACGGGTCAAGTCCTGGGGGTTCAACAAGCTGGACGTGATAGACCTGGACCAGTCCGACCTGCAGAGCGGAGAGTCCACCCACTCGGCCAGCCTGATCCGGGGCCTTGCCGAGGGTTTCCGCTCGATGGGCCGGGAGGTGGGCGGCTACGACGCCTACACCGCCAGCGATGTGCTGCGGGGCTCGGGACTGTCCAGCTCGGCAGCCTTTGAGATGGGGATGGGCGCCATCATGAACGGCGAGTTCGGCTGCGGCCTGACGGCGGCCCAGGTAGCCCGTCTGGGCCAGTACGCCGAGAACATCTATTTCGGCAAACCCAGCGGCATGCTGGACCAGCTGGCCAGCGCCCTGGGCGGGGTGATCTTTGCCGACTTCGAGGACCCCGAGACCCCGCGGGTGGAAAAGATCCACGCCGAAGGGCTGCTGCCGGCGGGGATGAGCCTGTGCGTCACCGACACCCGGGGCAGCCACAGCGAACTGACCGCCGAGTTTGCCGCCATCCGCAGCGAGATGGAGGCGGTGGCCGCCTGCTTTGACGGCTGCAAAGTGCTGGGCCAGGTGCGGGAGCAGGACTTCTGGGCCCGCCTGCCCGCCTTGCGCGCCCAGTGCGGGGACCGCGCCTGCCTGCGGGCGGCCCACTTCTTCCGGGAGAACGCCCGCACCCTGGCCGAGGACCGCGCCCTCCGGGCAGGCCGCTTCGGCGAGTTCCTGGCCCTGGTGCGGGAGAGCGGCCACGATTCCTTTGCCCTCTGCCAGAACGTCTACAGCGGTGCAGACCCGCGCCACCAGAGCCTTTCGGTGGCGCTGGCCCTCAGCCAGCACATTTTGGAGGGCAGCGGCGGCGCTTGGCGGATGCAGGGGGGCGGCTTCGCCGGCACCATCCAGGCGTTCGTCCCGGCGGCGTGCCTTGCGCGCTACCGTGCCGCCATGGACGGCGTGTTCGGCCCCGGCAGCTGCCACATCCTCACCCTGCGCGAGCAGGGGGCCGGGCTGGCCATTGGATAAAAGAAACTTGGGGCAGGTTTAGGGCTGTCTCCATGAAAGGAAAATCATCTATGGAACAAATGCTTTTGGTGCGCTGCGCGCCTGATTACGCCGCGCAGATCGCTTCGTACCGGCAGGAATGTCTGGACACCGGCAGCCGGATGGACGGATGTGGCCCGCTGCGCCGGATGGAGGACCCTATGGACTGGGTCCGCTGGTGCCAGTCCTGGGACACAGACGGGGCTCTGCCCATGGATATGGATTGGGTGCGAACCACCCAGTTTTTGTGCATTCGCGCATCCGACAGCAAGATGGTGGGCACTATCCAGGTGCGACATACCCTTAACCAGATGCTTGCGGCTTACGGCGGACATATCGGTTATTCTGTCCGCCCGTCTGAGCGGCGCAAAGGCTATGCCGCCCGGATGCTGCGGGAGGTTTTGCCTTTTTGCCGGCAGCTGGGGCTTGCCCGTGTGCTGATTACCTGTACGCCGGACAATGAAGCCAGCCGGCGGGTCATCCTATCGGCTGGCGGTGTCTATGAATCGACCGTCTTTGAGGCAGACAGGAACCGGGAACTGGAACGGTACTGGATCGACCTGACGCCATAAACAAAGAAAGGGGAAAAGTCAGGAAAAAAATCTGAAAAAAGTGATTGACAATCCCGCCTTCTCTTGGTATAATAAATTGCTGTCTGTAAAGACGGCCCCGCGGGAAGCCCCGCGGACCCTTGGCTTCCATCCGAAGCCCTTATGTCCAAAAGGAGGTGCACAAAATGGCAAAGTACGAAACCATGCTGATTACCACCGCCACCCTCGACGACGAGGCTACCGCCGTTCTGGTCGGTAAGTTCAAGTCCCTGATCGAGGCCAACGGTACGATCGACTCCATCGACGAGTGGGGCAAGCGCCGTCTGGCCTACCCCATCAACGACGAGAACGAGGGCGTCTACACGGTGATCAATTTCACCAGCGAGCCCGACTTCCCCGCCGAGCTGGACCGTGTGTACAAGATCACCGAGGGCGTCATGCGCTCCCTGATCGTCGCAAAGGAAGACTAATTCCACAGAGTACGAGGAGTCCTGTCTTATGTTGAACGTTGTTGCAATCATGGGCCGCCTGGTGGCGGACCCCGAGCTCCGCACCACCACCAGCGGCATCAATATGGCCCGCTTCCGCATTGCCTGCGACCGCAACTTTGCCCGCCAGGGCGAGCAGCGCCAGGCCGATTTCTTCGACGTGGTTGCGTGGCGCGGCCAGGCCGATTTTGTCTGCAAGTATTTCCAGAAGGGCAGTCTGATCGTCATCGACGGCAGCATCCAGACCCGGCAGTACCAGGACAAGAACGGCAATAACCGCACCGCGGTGGAGATCGTCGCCAACAACATCAATTTCGCCGGGCCCAAGAACTCCAGCGGCAGCACCGGGGGTGGCGCCTCTTATGGCAGCCAGCCCCGTCAGAATGCCCAGCCCGCCGCCCGCCCGTCCAATATCGAGGCGGTCCCCAGCTACTCGGCAGGGGATACCGATGACTTCGCCGTCATCGACGACAGCGACGATCTGCCGTTCTAAGGCGTCCAACCCGACACAAAAATTCAAACAGGAGGTAAACCAGCAATGGCTTTTGAGAAAAACGAAGGCTCCCGCCCCGCACGTCCCGTGCGCCGCGGCCGCAAGAAGGTCTGCAGCTTCTGCGTCGATCGCATTGACGAGATCGATTACAAGGATGTTGCCCGTCTGCGCAAGTATGTCTCTGAGCGGGCCAAGATCATTCCCCGCCGCGTGACCGGTACCTGCGCCTATCATCAGCGCGCCCTGACCACCGCCATCAAGCGTGCCCGTCACGTCGCCCTGATGCCCTACGTCAGCGACTAATTCGCAAACCCTGTTCCAAAACAATCAGCAAATCAGCACTGAACGCCGCCCGTCAGCCGATGGGCGGCGTTTTTCATGCCCGGAAAAAGCGCTTTTCCCCGGCGGCGGTTTGTGCTATCATAAAATAAGACCCCACCGGAAAGGAGAGAGGCAGAAAAGATGCTGCAGCAGATCAAATATTTTCAGGCCGTGGTGCAAAACAACAGCTTTTCAGAGGCCGCCGAAGAATGCCATATCTCCCAGTCGGCCATCTCCCAGCAGATCAAGGCGCTGGAGCAGGCGCTGGGCTTTCCGCTGCTGGAGAGGAAGAACCGCCGGTTTTCCCTCACGCCGGCAGGGGAGTATTTCTACAGGAAAAGCCTGATCCTGGTGGCGGATTACGAGCAGCTGTGCCGCGAGGCGGCCGGCATCGCCCGGGGCGGCCAGCCTGTGATCCGCATCGGCCACCTGTGCAGCTGCGATAACCGGGAAGCCTGTCTGGCCCTGGAAGCATTTGCGGCCCGTTACCCGCGGGTGTCCATCCAGATCACCTACGGCAACCACGAGGAGCTGTTTGAAGCGCTGCGGGGCGGCCAGATCGACCTCGCGCTGAACGACCAGCGCCGGGCGTTCTCGGACGAATACGTCAATCTGGTGCTGGCGGTCCGGCCCATGTCCGTCGAAGTGGCGTCCCGCAGCCCGCTGGCCGCAGCCGCCTCCCTGACGGTGGAGGAGCTGAAAAACATCCCCTGCATCCTGGTGGCCTCCCAAAGCCAGCAGGAGCAGGAAAGGGACTATTACCAGACCGTTATAGGCGTCCAGAGCAGCTTTTTGTATGCCAACACACTGGAAGAAGCCCGCCTGCTGGTGGTGGGCGGGCAGGGGTACAGGCCCGCCATCGAACCGGCGCGCCCCGGCGGCGGGGGACGGATCAGCCGGGTGCCGCTTTACCGGGGCAGCCAGCCCATCACCCAGAACCAGTGCCTGTTCTGGAAAAAGGACAATTCCGGCTATTACATCGAGACGTTTGCGGAGATCTTGAAAGAGCAGTTCTGCCAGGAGGATGCGCCGGATTCGCATTAGAAAAACTTATCGTTTCGGCCCGCAATTCAAATTGATTGGACCTCCGCCGGGAGCTATAATAAAGCCGTAAGAAGAAGCCCGTGGGTCCGGTACGAACCGGACTCGAACAGAACAGAAAGGAACCAGATATGAAACAAGTAATGCTGCTGGCGGGCGCAGGCCAGATCGGCATGGCCATTGCCAGGCGGATGGGATACGGCAGAAAGATCCTTGTGGGTGACAAGAATACCGAACATGCGCAGCAGGTGGCCGATATTTTGAAGGCGGCAGGCTTTGACGCCTTGCCCATGGAGCTGGATTTGGCCTCTCGGGAGTCGATCCGAGGCATGATCGCCGAAGCCCAAAAGTGGGGTGAGATCGCCATGCTGGTCAACGCCGCCGGCGTTTCGCCCAGTCAGGAGCCCATCGAGGCCATCCTGCAAGTAGATTTGTACGGCACAGCTGTGCTGCTGGAAGAAGTGGGGAAGGTGATCGCCCCCGGCGGTGTGGGCGTGACCGTTTCCAGCCAGTCTGGACACCGGATGAAGCAGCTCACCCCCGAGGAGGACGAACAGCTGGCCTGTACCCCCACGGAAGAACTGCTCTCTCTGGACCTTCTGCAGCCGGAACATATCCGTGACACCCTGCACGCCTACCAGCTGGCCAAGCGATGCAATGAAAAGCGGGTCATGGCGGAATCAGTCAAGTGGGGCGAACGGGGAGCGCGGATCAATTCCATCTCGCCCGGCATCATTGTCACCCCGCTTGCACTGGACGAGTTCAATGGCCCGCGGGGCGGGTTCTATAAGAATATGTTCCAGAAATGCCCGGCAGGCCGCCCCGGTACGGCGGACGAAGTGGCAAACGTCGCAGAGCTTTTGATGAGCGACCGCGGCGCATTTATCACCGGCGCCGATTTTCTCATCGACGGCGGTGCCACCGCTTCCTATTTCTACGGCCCGCTGAAACCGTAAACTTCTAAAAATGCAAAAGGAGAAACGACCATGAAAAAGAGATGCTGCAATGGATGATGACCAACCTGGGCGCGTGGCTCAGCGTGGAGGAAAACCAGCAGTTCTGGCAGGTATATCTGGACTGCTTTGACAAACTGTCCGCGCAGGTCCAGCTCTGAGCGGGGAACCAGCGCATGAAAACCGGCTTTTGGTACAGGATCTTGGCTTGTTCGAGTGATATTTTTGTGCTATACTGATGATGACCGCAAGCCAATACTGTCACCGAGGGAGGTTTTCGACTATGGATCTGCATCTGAAAGACCGTGTTGTCCTGATCACCGGCGCGACCGGCGGCATTGGCCAGGCGCTGACCCGCGCTTTTGCAGCCGAGGGCTGCAAGCTGGCCATCAGCTCGACCAGCCAGGCAAAACTGGACGCGTTCACCCCCAGCCTGGGGCTGGACGAGGGGCATCTCAAGACCTTTATCGTGGACGTCACCAGGGAGGAGCAGGTCAAAGCCTTTGTGGACGGCGCGCACGCCGCCTACGGCCGCCTGGATGTGCTGGTGATCAACGCCGGGTATGAGGGCAAGGTGGAGATGATCCAGGACGTCCAAAAGGAGACGTACGACAAAGTTTTTGGCGTCAACCTGTACGGCCCGCTGTACTGCATGAAGTACGCCGCTCCCTACATGATCGCCCAGAAGCAGGGAGCGATGGTGACGATCGCGTCCAACGGCAGCTATATAGGCAGTGCGGGCATGAGCGCCTACTGCGCCTCCAAGCACGCTGTGGCCGGCCTGGTCAAGAGCGTCGCGATGGAGCTGGGGCCGCAGGGCATCCACTGCAATTACATCTGCCCCGGCGCGGTGGACACTCCCATGATCCACCGCATCGAGGAGAACACGCTGGGCAAGCCTGCCGACGAGGCCGTGTTTGCCAGCCAATACCTGGACGGCCGCTATTGCCGCCCCGACGAGGTGGCCGACCTGGCGCTGTATCTGGCGTCGGATCTGTCCAGCCATATGATGGGCAGCGGCATCCGTCTGGACGGCGGCTTGGACGCCCAGTGCTGAAAATAAAATCGAACCTGACCATGAAGGGCGGCAGCGCATCCGGCTGCCGCCCTTTGCTGTGCTCCGGGAAACATACAGGGGCCGGAAAGACGTTTTGAAACAACGTAAAAGCCTCGCAAAGTCATCTGACCCTGCGAGGCTTTTCTGGCGGAAAGATGGGGATTCGAACCCCAGAACGCTTTTACACGTTACACGATTTCCAGTCGTGCGCCTTAGACCAACTCAGCCATCTTTCCATCTGTTTTTCTTTTGTTCGCCGCTCTCGTGGAGCGCTCCATTATAATACATGAAAACTCAGATTTTGTCAAGGGATTTTTGAAAATTTTTTTGTCGGGCTGCATCTTGACGCTTTGCTCTCTCGGGGGTATCATGGAATCAAGAAAAGGGGGCGGCTTTTCCGCCCCGGATGGAAACAAGGAGGATGGATCATGACATACACAGACGTACTGAACAATGCCCGGCAGAAGCTGGGCGATTCCTGCAAGGCCTGCCCGGTCTGCAACGGCGTTGCCTGCCGCAACCGCATTCCCGGCCCGGGCGCCAAAGGGGTGGGGGACACCGCCATCCGCAACTATGACAAGTGGGCCGAGATCCGGCTGAACATGGACGTTTTGTGCCCCGGCGGCGAGATAGACACCAGCTGCGAGCTGTTTGGGCGCAGCTTCCGCTATCCCTTCTTTGCGGGGCCGGTGGGCGCGGTCAACCTCCACTATTCGGACGCCTACACCGACATGACGTATAATGATGTGCTGGTGCGCGCCTGCGCGGAAGCGGGCATTGCGGCCTTTACCGGCGACGGCACCGACCCCAACGTCATGACCCAGGCCACCCGGGCCATCGCGGCGGCCGGCGGCCTGGGCGTGCCCACCATCAAGCCCTGGGACATCGACACCATCCGCGCCAAGATGGAGCAGGCCCGGGAGAGCGGCTGCTTTGCCGTGGCCATGGACGTGGACGCCGCGGGCCTGCCTTTCCTGAAAAACCGCAACCCGCCGGCCGGCAGCAAGAGCGTGGAGGAGCTGCGCGAGATCGTGGGCATCCTCAACAAGCCTTTCATCGTCAAGGGCGTGATGACCGTCAAGGGCGCGCTGAAAGCCAAGGAGGCCGGTGCGGCGGCCATCGTGGTGTCCAACCACGGCGGGCGCGTGCTGGACCAGTGCCCCGCTACCGCCGAGGTCCTGCCCGAGATCGTCTCGGCCCTCCACGGCAGCGATATGACGGTCCTGGTGGACGGCGGCATCCGCACCGGCACCGACGTGTTCAAGGCCCTGGCCCTGGGCGCGGACGGCGTGCTGATCGCCCGGCCCTTTGTCACCGCCGTCTACGGCGGCGGGGAAGAGGGGGTCCGCCTCTACATCGAAAAGCTGGCCGGCGAGCTGGCCGACGCCATGCAGATGTGCGGCGCCCGCACCCTGGCCGACATCACCCCCGAGATGGTCCGTATCTGCAAGTAAAGCCCCCGAATGGCAAGCGCCCTGCTGGCCGGAAGAAAGGAGACCTGTCATGCGAAAAGTGGTTTTGTTCATTGCCATGAGCCTGGACGGCTTTATTGCAGACCGCAGGGGCGGGGTGGACTGGCTGTCCGGGCAGGGGAGCGGCGCCTCCTTTGACGCTTATGGCGCTTTCATCCAAAACGTGGATACCGTCCTGATGGGCTGGAACACATACCATCAAATCATTACCGAGCTGGCCCCGGGAGAGTGGCCTTACACCGGTCTTGCCTGTTATGTGTTCACACATCGGGTCCAGCCTGCCAGCTCCGGGGCCGTCTTCATCCAGGAGGACCCCTGTGCCCAGGTCCGCCGCCTTCGGCAGGAGCAGGGGAAGGACGTCTGGATCTGCGGCGGGGCCCAGCTGGCCCAACAGCTGATGGCACAGGACCTCATCGACGAATACTACATCTCGGTGATCCCGACCCTGCTGGGCGGCGGTGTCCGGCTGTTTGGCCCGCTGGAGCAGGAGCGGAAGCTGTGCCTGCTGGAGACGCACAGCTGCGACGGCATCACCGGCCTGGTCTATGTGCGCCGGTGACGGCAGCGGACAAATAAAAAATATGAATGAAAAACGCTTTTTCCTGCCGAAAGTGTCTGCGGAGCCGGCCGGAGAGAAACTCCCGCCTGTCGGGCCGAAAGGAAAATACCCTTGTCCCTGCTGCGGGTTTATCACCCTGCCGCTCCCGCCAAAAGAGACGGTAGCGTACATATGCCCCGTCTGCTTCTGGGAAAATGATATATTCATCGCTGGCGACGACGAACCCAGCGATGAAAATCATGGGCTGACCCTGCGCCAGGGGCGGGCAAACTACCGCAAATGGGGCGCGGTCACGAAAGATCGCCTCCCGTATGTCCGTCCCCCGAAGCCGGAAGAAGCCCCGGCAGATACCTAAAAAAGCGGCGGCCCGAAAAGGGCTGCCGCTTTTTGCTGCGTACAGATTTATTTTAGGGTGCCATCCAGTATCTGCCCGTAGTACCAGGGCCGCGGGGCGTGGAAGGTCTTGCCGCTCACCTCCGCCAGCGGACTGGAAGCAGGGAAGCCAGGCAGAACCAGTTCCCAGGCGCAGAGGGCCTGGTATTTCAGCTTGAGCTCCCGGTTGGCCGCGTTGTTGCCGTACTTGCTGTCCCCCAGGATGGGGCAGCCGATGCTGGCCATATGGGCGCGGATCTGGTGGGTGCGCCCGGTGATGAGCCGCACCTTCAGCAGCGCCAGCCGCCCCGACACCGCGATGGTCTCGTACTCGGTGCAGACCTCTTTGGCCCCGGGCTTTTTCTCAGGCAGGATCTGCACCTTGCCCAGGTTGGCGTCCTTGAGCAGGTAGCCCCCCAGGGTGCCCTCCGGCGGGATGGGCCGGCCGAAGGTGATGCAGAGGTAGGTCTTTTTCACCTGCCGCTCCTTGATGGCCTCCAGCAGGATCTGCTCGGCCTCGGGGGTCTTGGCGATCAGGACCAGGCCGCTGGTGCCGGTGTCCAGCCGGTGGCAGAGCGAAGGCTGGTACAGGCTGTCCTCGCCGTATTCCCCCGCCTGGTGCAGGTAGAGCAGGGCGCGGTTCAGCAGGGTGTCGTTTTCGGGGCCGTCCACCGGCAGGCCGGCGGGCTTGTTCACCACCAGCAGCTGGGGCCCGTTGTACACCGCCTCGGCGGGGCAGCGGGCGCTTTTCCAGGCGGGGCCGTCCGGGCTGCGGCCTTCGTCCAGCTGCTCGTCCAGGATGAACAGCTTGATCTCGTCCCCGGCCATCACCCGGGTGGAGAGGGGCTGTTTTTTGCCGTTCAGCTTGATCTTGTTTTCCCGCAGGGCTTTGTTCAGCCGGCCGGGGGTCAGGGCGGGATACTGCTGCATCAGGTAATGGTCCAGCCGGGTGGGGGCCAGGCACTTCACTTTGAGTATCTTCAAAACAATTCCTCCGTCGTTCGTCGTTCTTTTACCCGCCTATTGTATCCGATGGAGCGGCGAGCTGTCAAGCACCCCAGAACGTCTGGAGTGCTTGTTTCAGGGCGTCGGTGCCGGGCAGGTATTGCAGATGGGCCCAGTGCCGGGGGAACAGCCGCCGGTAGCCCTCCTGGGTGAAACGGTCGTCCAGCAGCAGGACCACCCCGCGGTCGTGCTCGGTGCGGATGACCCGCCCCGCCGCCTGCAGCACCTTGTTCATGCCGGGAAAGCGGTAGGCGCAGTCGAAGCCGCTGCCGTCCTTTTCGTCAAAGTAGCGGCGCAGCATCTCCTGCCGGGGGCTGACCTGGGGCAGGCCCACCCCCACGATGGCGCAGCCGATCAGCCGGCTGCCCACCAGATCGACCCCTTCCCCAAAGACGCCGCCCAGCACCCCGAAGCCCAGCAGGGTCTCGGCGGGGTCGGGGGCGAACCGGGCCAGAAAGGCCGCCCGCCCGGCCTCGTCCAGGCCGCTCTCCTGGGCGATGGTGCGGATGCCGGGATAGCGGGCGGTAAAATCGGCCCAGACCTGCCGCAGGTAGGCGTAGCTGGGGAAGAAGGCAAGGTAATTGCCCACCTTGCTTTGGGCCAGAGCGGCCAGCGCGTCCGAGATGGGGCCGACGCTGGCCTCCCGGTGGCGGTAGCGGGTGGAGATGCCCGGCAGGCAGTAAAGGCCCAGATTCCCGGGCGGGAAGGGGCTTTCCAGCGCGACAGCCCGGGCTCCGCCGCAGCCGAGCACCTTTTTATAGTAGGCGGGCGGGATCAGGGTGGCGCTGAACAGCACCGAAGTCCGCCCGCACGCCAGACTCTCGTCCACAAAGGCGGAGGGGTCCAGGCAGAGCAGGCGGATGGTCAGCTCGCTGCTGCGGGCGGTCAGCTGGGTGACGGAGTGCTCGTCGTAGCGGTCGGCGGTGCGCAGCAGGTCGTGGAGGGAAAAGTACAGATCCAACAGCTGTTCGTGCGCGGGGTCGTCGGGGTTGTGTTCCAGCCAGTCCTGCAGGGGCGGCAGCAGGCCGTACAGGGGCCGCACCACGGCCGGCGGCAGCTCCCGGAAAAAGACGGTGCCGTCCTGAGCGTAAAGAGGCTCGGGCAGGGCAGGGGAGGGGGCGGTCTTTTTTGCGGCGGGCGGCTGGTCAAAAAAGCCCAGCTGCTCCGCCTGGGGAGGCTCCGACGCCGGCGCATCCCCGGAGGCGGCCTCCGTGCGCCGGCGGGGCGCCAGCGCTTCCACTGCCCGGCGCAGGGCAAGCAGTTCCCGGTCCGCCCGGAGCAGGTGGCCTTTCAGGGCGTTTTTGCCCCGCAGCAAAGCCCGCTTGGCCTCGGTGATGCTGCTCTTGGCAAAGCTGGCCGAGTACATCTCCCGGGCCCGGTCGGGCAGGTTGTGCGCCTCGTCGATGAGGAAGATCCAGTCCCCGGCCAGCTCGAAAAAGCGCCGCAAGTGGACGGTGGGGTCAAAGAGATAGTTGTAATCCCCGATCACCAGGTCGGCCCAGTCGCTCAAATCCAGCCCCAGCTCAAAGGGGCAGACGGTGAACTGCCGGGCCGCCGCTTCGATGGCCGGGCGGTCCAGCTGGCCGCCGCCGTCCAGCAGGGCGGCCAGCGCCTCCTTCCGGCGGTCGTAGTAGCCTTTGGCGTAGGGACAGGCCTCCGGCATACAGACCGGCCTACCCGCCTCGTTTTGGGCCAGGCAGACTTTCTCTTTGGCGGTCAGCGTCACAGAGCGGAACACCAGCCCCGGGTTCGCCTGCCGCAGCAGGACAACGGCGTCCTCGGCGGCCGCGCGGGCTGTCGTTCTGGCTGTAAAGTAGAATAACTTTTCGCCTGTCCCTTCGCCCATCGCCTTCAGGGAAGGGAACAGGGCGCTCATGGTTTTGCCGGTGCCGGTGGGCGCCTGGCAGAACAGCCGGAAACCGCCTTTTCCGGCTTCCCGCCCCGTTTTACAAGCCCGGTAGACCTCGCCCGCCAGGGCGCGCTGCCCCGGCCGGTAGCTCGCATAGGGGAAGCGCATGGCCTGCAAACTGGCCGCGCGGGCCGCGTCCCAGTCCAGCTGGCGGCGGGCCCAGGGGGCGTACTGCCGCAGCAGCCTGAGGAAGAAATCTTCCAGTTCATCGCAGGAAAAATAACGTGTAAAGTAAAATATCTTGTCATCGTCGATCTGGTAATACGTCAGCCGGACGGCGGCTTCCGGCAGGTCCTGCTGGGCCGCGTAGAGGGCGGCATAGACCATCCCCTGGGCCCAGTGGCAGAAGTTCAGTTCGGCGCTGATCTCGCCGGAGGGGACGCCGGTCGTTTTGATCTCGTCGATGACGGTGCGGCCGTCGCCGTCGGTAAAAATACCGTCGGCCCGGCCCTCGACGGTGCAGCGGATGCCGTCCACCTCCCGGCTGCCCGAGAGAAAGACCTCGGGCTGGTAGCCCTCCCCCGCCTGCTTTTGCAGCTTGCGGTGGATGCGGGCGCCCTCGTTGGCCCGGTCAAAGCCGGCAAAGCGGCTGTCGATGTCGCCGGTCTGGAGCAAAAACTCCACCAGTTGGCGGACCGCCAAACGGATCTGCTGCATGGTTTCACCTTCCTTGTTGTGGTTACGTTTCCAGCCCGATGCGCCGGGCGCAGTCGTGGGTGATCTGCTCCAACGCCTCGAAATCGACGGCGGCGCGGTAGTAGCTTTCCAGCTCATCGTGACAGGCTTTGGCGCTGGCCATCAGGTCCACCGCCTGCTGGACCAGTTCCTGGGCGGCCCGCGCGTTGAAGCGCAGCCGCGCCCGGAAACCGGACAGGTTGCTCCTGTCCCAGAAACGGCTGCACCGCACCGCCTGCTGGCCCGGCAGCACGGCGGAGTGCCAGCTGTTGTCGGTGACGAAGGCCAGCCGCAGGGAGGGGATCAGGACATGGTCGATCTTATCCTCAGGGTGAAGGGCGCAGGGGCAGGTGATGATATCATACCCGCGGGCCAGCGCCTCGGCGCGGATCTGTTCCAGCAGAAAGCGGGAGGCCGCGCCGTACTCGTCCCGAAAGACCACCGTCCGGTCGGCCAAAGCCCGGATGGTGCCGCTGTAATAGACCGGCCCCTGGGGGGTGATGGCCGACAGGAGCCGGATCTGTTCGCTGCCCGCCCCGCCTTTCCGGGGCAGGAGCCGGGCGCACAGCCGTTTGACATAGCGGCGCACCTTTTCAAAGTCGGTGCTGCAGGCTTCGGCCCGCCGGCTGTCCAGCAGCAGGCTCCCTGCCGAGGCGATGTAGCGGGCGGCCCGGCTGCGCAGGGCGGCGTTCTGGGCAAAGAGGTCCCGCACCTGCTCCCGGCAGGGACGCAGCGCTTCGGTGGAGATGGTGTGGTACAGGCTGACCACCACCTCGTCCGCGCCGGGGGCCAGCGGCTCCAGGGTGTGGGGCGCGGTGGCGTCCAGGATGGCGGCATTTTTATCGCAAAAGACCACCCCGTCCAGACTGTCAGGGTCGCTGGAACAGTGGATGCGCTGGACCGGCCCTGCCGAAAGCTGGGCCAGCTGTTTCATCATGGTGGATTTGCCGCAGCCGGGCCCGCTCTTGATGAGATAGAGCTGCATCCCGGGCTCCTGCCCCAGCTGCCGGAAATAGCCCTTGAACCCGGCCGGGGTGGTGGTGCCGAGAAAGAAATCGACGGTTTGCGGAGACTTTATTTCCATAGTAGAACACCTCGCTTTTGGCACAAGGTATGCAAAAGCGAGGCGGAATGCCACAAAAACGGCCGTAAAGAGTGGCTTAAAGATAAGTGTGCTGGCACACTTCGCCGATTTTGTCCCGCAGGGCGACAAAATCCGCAAAGGCGGCGGGTTTGTTCTGGGGCTGCCGCAGCAGGGCCGCCGGGTGGAAGGTGCCCATAAAGGCCACGCCGCCCTTTTCCACAAAGACGCCGTGTTCCTTTGTGACCGAAAAGCCGGGCCGGATCATCCGCTGGGCTGCGATCCGCCCCAGACAGACCACGATCTTGGGCCGCAGGATGCGGAACTGTTCCCGCAGCCAGGGCATACAGGCTTCGCTTTCGTCGGGCAGAGGGTCGCGGTTGTGGGGCGGCCGGCACTTGACGATGTTGGCGATGTAGCAGTTTTGGTTCCGGTCCAGATCGATGGCAAAAAGGTATTTGTCCAGCAGCTGGCCGCTGCGGCCCACAAAGGGCAGGCCCTGCTCGTCCTCGCTCTGGCCGGGGCCTTCGCCCACGAACAGCACTTCGGCGTCCGCAGCGCCCTGCCCAAAGACCACGTGCTGGCGGGTCTCGCACAGAGGGCACCGGGTGCAGGCCAGGCATTTTTCCTGTAAGGTTTGCAGATCCATAGCGCGCTTCCTCTCCATGTTGGTTTCAGGTACTACTATAGCACAAAACCCGCCGTTTGTCTTAAAAAGTTTTGCGCAGGCGCATCTGCCCGCTGTACAAGAGAGCGGTTTCGATGGTAGAATGTGTGCATCGCAGCGAAAGGAGCCAAATCAGAATGCGATTTCATACTTACGGCGATCCCGCAATGCCGCCGGTTATGTTGATCCATGGCGGCGGCAATGCCTGGTGGAACTACCTGCGGCAGGCTCGCGCTCTGGCAGAGCGGTATTATGTTATCCTGCCAACGCTGGACGGCCATGGAGAGGAAGCTGCAACGCCTTACGTCTCCACGGAAAAGACAGCGGATGAACTGCTGGATTACATCGACGCCCACTGCGGGGGACATCTGTTCGCCTTGGGCGGGGTCTCTCTGGGCGGGCAGATCGTCATCGAGCTGCTGTCCCGCCGGGCGGATGTTGCCCGCAAAGCCATCATCGACGGAAGTTTGTGCATACCCCAGCCGGGACTGGCTCGTTTCTGCATCGCGTCGGTCCGGCTGTTCGGCCGGTGGATGTTCAGTGAAAAAGCCTGCCGCTGGCAGCTGGCCATGATGCCCCGGATGCTGCCCGCCAAAATGCTCTACCCGGACGAGCTCCAGCGGTATTATTTGCAGGATATGCCCCGCCTCCCGATGGAAACTCTGCTTACAATGTACCGCACATATATGATGAAGTATCGCCTGAAACCCGGCATTCGCCAGAACAAAGCCCAGGTAATGTACTGGTATGGCGAAAAGGAAATGAAATGCGTCAAGCGATCGGCTGAACTTTTCCGGTCTATCCACCCGAACTGCCGGATTTATGAGGCAAAAGGGTACGGCCATGGCTATCTGTCCGTTTATCTGCCGGGGGAGTGGCTCGAGCGGGCGGTCCCGTTTTTGGAGCAGGGAAGCGGCGCGGAAAGATGAACTTTCAACAAATTCTGCGCCCCATCTATTGACCTTGGATGCAAAACCGTGCATAATAAATTTAACAGGCAGAGCGTGCCCCGCCGCAGGGACGGGCGCTGCTGCCAGGTAAAGACGCTTCAGGAGAGATCGGATGGAAAAACAGAAACAACGGTTTGCAGCGATCCTTGTGTTCGGCGGGATCGCCTTTTACTTCGGGCTGACCCATTTCAACACGGTCACCCACTGGGCCAGCGCCCTGGTAGGGCTGTGCACCCCGGCGGTGATCGGCGGGATCATCGCCTTTCTGCTCAACGTGCCCATGACCGCCATCGAGAATGGGCTGAAAAAGCTGATCTACCGCAAGCACCCGCCCAAGCCGAACAAGGCTCTGCGGATGGTCAGCCTGCTGCTGACCTTCGTGTGCATCATCGTGGTGGTGGCGCTGGCCGTGGTGATGCTGATCCCCGAGCTGCGCAAGTCCATCATGAGCGTGATCGTCCAGATCCAGAAGAGCCTGCCCGCCATGATGGATTACCTCTACGGCCTGGGCATCGACACCACCTGGCTGGAGCAGCAGATAGCCGCCATCGACCTTGCGGCCATCGACTTCAAGGAGCTGTTCGGCCAGATGCTCAACGGGGCGTCCAGTATGCTGGGCACCCTGGTGGGGGCGGTGAGCGCCACGGTCTCGGTGCTGGGCAACGCTCTGTTCTCCACGGTCATCGCCCTGTATATCCTCATCGACAAGGAGAACCTCTCCCGCCAGTGCCGCAAGCTGCTCTATGCCTTTGTCAAGCCCGAGCTGGGGGATAAGATCTGGCACGTGGGCAGTCTGATCCGGGACGTGTTCGGCCGGTTCCTGGGCGGCCAGTCTATCGAGTCCTGCGTGCTGGGCATTTTGATGTTCGTCGCCCTGTCGGTGTTCCGCATCCCTTACGCCAGCCTGATCGCGGTGCTGACGGCGGTCTGCGCGTTCATCCCCTATATCGGCGCGTTTCTGTCCTGCGGCATCGGCGTGGCCCTGATCCTGCTGGTCAACCCCCTGCAGGCGGTGCTGTGCCTGGTGGTGTATCAGGTGGTCCAGTTCATCGAGAACCAGTTCATCTACCCCCACGTGGTGGGCAGCTCGGTGGGCCTGGAACCGCTGTGGACCATCATTGCGGTCCTGGTGGGCGGCGCGGCCTTCGGCATCCTGGGCATGATCTTCTTCATCCCGGTGATGGCGGTGGTCTACACCCTGCTGAAAGAGACGGTCAACGCCCGCATCGAGCGCCAGCAGGCAGCCCGGCAGGCCGAGACCATGGACACCCTCATCGAGGACGCGCTCGAAGCCGAGGAAGAAGCAGGCGGGGAGGACTGACCTCCACCGCTGCAACAAGTCACAAATAAGCAAAAACACGCCGCAGAGCCAAAGCCCTGCGGCGTGTTTCGTTTGGGAAAGTGTTTTCCGGCGCGCGGTCAGAGGTCGCCTTTCAGCCCGATCTCCCCGGCGTGCTCCTTCATCCCCTCGATGGTCTCCCGCATGATGTCGTCCAGAGGGACGTTCAGCATCTCGCAGCCTTTGCGGATCACCTCGCGGCCGACCCCGGCGGCAAAGGCCTTGTCCTTGAACTTTTTCTTGAGGGACTTTACTTCCAGGTCCAGCACGCTCTTGGAAGGCCGCACCAGGCAGGCCGCGTTGACCAGGCCGGTCAGCTCGTCGATGGTGTAGAGCGTCTTTTCCATCTGGCTCTCGGGCTTTACGTCGGTGCAGGGGCCGTAGCCGTGGCAGAGCATGGCCCGGATGTATACCTCGTCCACGCCGCGCTCCCGCATGATCTGTTCGGCCCTGCGGCAGTGCTCCTCGGGGCATTTCTCATAATCCAGGTCGTGGAGCAGGCCGGCTGCCCACCAGACGTCCAGGTCCTCGCCCTCACCGGCCAGCCGGGCAAAGTGCTCCATGGCGGCGGCCACCTGCAAAGCGTGTTTCTGCAGGGCGGGGGTCTCGGTGTATTCGGTCAGCAGCTCCCACGCCTCTTGCCGGGAAAGTTTGTTCATAGCGGATAACCTCCTTTGTTTAGGGTGTCTCAGAAAACTCCTCAACGCTGTCTAATTCTACCAGAAAAGCGCATCTGCTGCGTTGCATTCGCTTGCATTCCACCAAGGAGTGCGGCGCTCATGCGCCTTGCATCTGCACCTTTCTGGCGAATTGTTCAGCATTTTTGACTTCTCAGATACACCCTAGACGAAAATGTTTTGCACCAGGATCATGTACAGGATGGTGCCGCCGGCGATGCTGAGCAGGGTGTTTTTCTTCCACTTGTGCAGCGCCACGATAAAGACGATGGCGATCAGCTCAGGCAGGCCGTGCCAGCTGGTAAAGACGGCGTCCTTCAGGCAGTAGACCACCAGCAGGCCGATCACCGCGTAGGGCAGGACGGTGCCCAGGTAGGTGACGGCGGCCGGCGGCGTTTTGCCCTCCGGGAAGATCAAAAAGGGGAGAAAGCGGGTGAGCATGGTGGCCGCGACCACCGCGAGGATGGTCAGGGCGCTTTGGGCGACGGTCATGGTCACTGGGTCTCCACCCCCTCGCGTGCGAAAGTCCTGCGGGTAAGCAGGAAACTGAGGATGATGAGGGCCATGGCCGGCACGATGAAGCTGCTGCTGCCAAAGACCAGCAGGCAGGCCAGAGAGCAGCCCAGCCCCACCAGAGCGGGGCGGTGGTCTTTGGCTTCCTCCCACTGGTTGAGGAACATGACCACGAACAGGGCCGTCATGACAAACTCGATGCCGGTGGTGTCAAAATGGATGACATACCCCAGCAGGGCCCCGGCGGTGGCCCCCGCCACCCAGTAAATGTGGTTGAACAGGGTGACAAAGAACATGAACCACCCGCGGTTCACCCCCTCCGGCGGGTTGACGGTGCAGTTGATGGAAAAGGATTCGTCGCACATCCCGAAGATCAGGTAGAACTTTTTCCAGCCGGTGTTGCGGTACTTCTGCAGCATCGACAGCCCGTAGAACAGGTGCCGCGCATTGACCATCAACGCCAAAAGAAAAGCGTGCAGGGGGTTGAAAGCCGACAGCAGCAGCTCTACCGCCACAAATTCCATCGAGCCTGCAAAGATAAAAATACTCATCAGCAGGGGATACATGAACGAAAACCCCTGGCTGCGCATCAGAAAGCCGTAGGACAGCCCCAAAAACAAAAAGCCGACGCAGATCGGCAGAGTGTAGGGGAAGGCGGCTTTCAGCGCCTTGCGTTTCATCAGATTCCCTCTTTCTTGCATGGATTGTGGGGGCGGAGCGCGTCCTGCGCCCGCCCGGCTGTCTTTTATTTTGCAACAGTTTGGGCGCGCTGTCAAGCGGCAAGCGGGTCCGGGCCGGCCCGCAAAGGGGGCGCAGGCGCTGAAAAACTATAAAATTTCATAGAAAATCCCAATTCCGTATTGAAGTTTTGGCTTCTTATGTTAAAATAAGAGGGAAAGAGCTGTTGTGTCCAACACAACGCTACGAAAAACGTTATCGGAGGTAATCAAAATGGCAGATATGTTTGCGCCGCTGGTAGAGCAGCTGAAGGCGAACCCCAAGACCATCGTTTTCACTGAGGGAAGCGACCCCCGCATCCTGGAGGCAGCCAGCAAGCTGCTGGCCGAAAAGATCCTGAAGGTGGTCATGGTCGGCAACAAGGCCGCGTGCGAGGCCGCGGCTGCGGAGGGCGGTTTTGATATTTCGGGCGCTGAGATTATCGACCCCGATACTTACGAGGGCTTTGACGAGATGGTCAGCACCATGGTCGAGCTGCGCAAGGGCAAGATGACCGCCGAGGAGTGCGCCAGCCTGCTGAAGAAGTCCAACTACTTCGGCACCATGCTGGTCAAGATGGGCAAGGCCGACTGCCTGCTGGGCGGCGCTACCTACTCCACCGCGGACACCGTCCGTCCCGCCCTGCAGCTGATCAAGACCAAGAAGGGCGCGCATCTGGTCAGCTCCTGCTTCATCCTGGACCGCGACTGCGGCGAGGAGGGCCTGAAGCGGATCGCCATGGGCGACTGCGCCATCAACATCGACTATCAGGACACCGTGGACAAGGCCACCGGCGAGGTCAAGCTGTCTGCTGCCTCCAAGCTGGCCGAAGTGGCGGTGGAGACCGCCAAGACCGCCAAGATCTTTGGCATCGACCCGAAGGTCGCCGTCCTGAGCTTCTCCACCAAGGGCTCCGGCAAGGGCGGCACCGTGGCCCTGAGCCATGACGCCACCATCAAGGCCCAGGAGATGGCCCCCGATCTGGCCATCGACGGCGAGCTGCAGTTCGACGCCGCCGTCTCGCCCGAAGTGGCCAAGACCAAGTGCAAGGGCAGCGCCGTGGCTGGCCAGGCCAACACCTTCATTTTCCCCTGCATCGAGGCCGGCAACATCGGCTACAAGATCGCCCAGCGCCTGGGCGGCTACGCCGCTTACGGCCCCATCCTGCAGGGCCTGAACGCCCCCATCAACGACCTGTCCCGCGGCTGCAACGCCGACGAGGTCTACAAGATGAGCCTCATCACCGCCTGCCAGTCCTAAAAGCCTGCCAGCGTCCGGCTGCATAAACAAAGCCGCCCGGTCCCTGCAAAAGGGGAGCCGGGCGGCTTTTTGCGTGCTCAGTCAAACAGAAAAATATCTTCGATGGGGGCGCCGACGGCCCGGGAAATGTCCACCGCCAGCTTGAGAGAGGGGTTGTACTGGGCCTTTTCCAGCCGCATGATGGTCTCCCGCCGGACGCCCACCAGAGCCGCCAGCTGCTCCTGGGTCAGGCCCCTGGCCTGGCGGTACTGCTTCAGCTTACAGGTAAAGTCCGGCATGGATCAATCCCCGCTTTCGCCGCCGTCACCGTCCTGGTCGTAGTGGTAGAGCAGGTATTCGCTGAGAAAAAGCCACAGGGCCAGCGCCAGCGACACCGCAATGAGATAGGCGATGAAGGTGTGTTCCAGATTGTCCATCAGCTGGGTCCGGCCCAGCAGCACAGTAGCCAGGAAGATGATTCCCAGCGCGGTGCGGCTGGCAGCCAGCTGGGCTTTCATCTGGTTTTCCCGAAAGCGTTCGTCCATAAACGTGTGGGAGAGCCTGCCCTCGTAAAAGAACCCAAAAAAGCCAAAGAACAAAAAGAAGAGGAAGGGAAAGACCGTCTTGTTGAAGCCGTAGGTCCAGAACCCGCCGAACCCCAGAAAGCCCAGCAGTCCCAGCCAGCCCAGCCGCGGGTCAACGCGGCGGGTGTATGCGGCGCTGTCCGGGTCGCGCCGGGCGCGGAACGCCGTCCGCACCACGGCTGCGGCCAGGCAGAGCGCGTAGGCCGCCACCGCCGCACACGCAAGGATCATGGGCAGGTCCTGCGGGCGGAACACATAGGTAGAGAAATCCATGGGTTCCACCAGACGGGACTCGTTGAACGTGATGCTGTACCAGACGGCGGCGGCCATCAGTACGGCGCATCCAACCCCCGCCGCCACAAAGCATCGTATCGTTTGTTTACGCATGAGAAACGCCTCCAGAAAGAGATGTATTTGTATCTTTGTGAGACAAATATAGCACTTTTTGAAGTGCCCGTCAAGAGAAAAGTGAGAAATATATCTCAATCTGTTTCGGCGCAGACACCGGCGGCCAGTTTATACCCGTAGCCCGCCACCGTCTCGATCAGGCCGTTGGCGGCCAGCGGGCGCAGCTTCCGGCGCAGCTGAAAGACCGTGTTCTCCACGGCGTGCAGACAGCCGTTGGAGGGTTCGCGCCAGACGGCCAGGTAAATGTCCTCCTTGGTCAGGACGGCGCCGGGCGCGTGGCAGAGCAGGCGCAGCACCTCGAATTCCTTGGGGGAGAGGCGGAGCTCCTGCCCATTCAGGGCGGCGTGATGCCGGGCCGTGTCCATACGCAGGATGGGCCCCGGCACGCCCAAACCCCAGAAGGCGCGGGCCGCCATGCAGTCCTGCCGGATCTGTTCCAGCAGCTGGGTCAGGTCGTCAAACCTTTGGATCGCGCGCAGCCTGCAATGCAGCTCCAAAAGCAGCGGCTGCCCGTACAGGTCCCCGGCAAAATCAAACAGGTGCGTCTCCACCGAGGGGACGCCCTCGTCGTGAAGGGTAGGCCGCCGCCCCACCGAAGCAACGCCGTAATACCAGACGCCGCCGGCCGCTGCGCGCGATGCATAAACGCCGCTGGGCGGCAGATGGGAACCGGGCCCCAGCGCCAGATCGGCGGTGGGGGTGCCCACGTGCTTGCCGACGCCCCGCCCGCGGATGACGACGCCGGTCACGATGAAAAGGGGAGTGATGGTGTCCATGGCATTCAGATCATATGTTTGAGCGAAAGAAGGAACAGCAGGCAGGTCACCGCGGCAAAGGCGGCGGCCAGCAGCAGGCCGGCGGGGCGGCTGTTTGCCTGCCCGCCGCCGGCAGGGACAAACCCGCTCTTGCGCAGGGCCGTGACCACCGGCTTGTAGAGCAGGAAAGTGACCGATGCGTTGAGCCCGGCTTTGAGCAGGTTGAAGGGGAGGAACGCCGGCAGCAGCAGCGCGGCCACCGCCTCCCGCGGGTAGCCCATGTACAGGGGCGTCAGAAAATAATTCCACAGCATCATGACGGCCACCATGACGGCGCAGCCCGTCAGCAGGCCGGCCACCGCTCCGCCCAGCGTGCGCCGCCTGCGGTAGATGACCGCGGCGGTGCAGGCGAAGGAAACCGTCTGGACGACATTCATGATACATCCTAAAATGCCGGTGTCGCTGACGGTCAGCATCTCGATCACGGCCACGACGGCCGACACGGTGAAAGCAGTCATCGGCCCCCAGATCAGCCCGCCCAGGGTGACGACGATGTCGGACGGGTCGTACTTCAAAAACAGGACCACCGGCACCCGTCCCGCAGCCATGACGACGTAGGTGAGGGCGCACAGCATTCCGGCGGCCGCGATCTTTCTGGTATGCGTGTTCATATGGATGTATTCCTCCCTGTAGGTTCTGGAATATACCATAGCGCATCCGCCGGCTTCCCGCAAGGGAAACGGACGATTTCGGAAGCAATTCGGAACCGCAGCCCGCAAAAAATGCCCCGCGCCGGTTTTGCACGGCACAGGGCGTTTGAAAGATAGCTTTTACAGGCTCAGCAGCTCGTCCAGCAGAGCAGTGTTGATCTCACCGTCGCCAATGACCCAGTAATAAAGGTCATCGTAGGTGCCCCGGCTGTTCAGGACGAGCATTTCTTCCAGCTCGCGGCCGGCATCATCATACCAGCGCAGACGGTAATTCCAGTCCGGGCAAAAAAGGCTGATGGTGTTGCCGCGGTAGAAATCTGCACGGTTCACGTCGCCGGTGATTTGGTCGATCACTTCCGGGTCGGTGACGGTGACTGTCTGGCCGGTGCTGCTGGATGTGATAACAAGTCGTTCCGCGTCTTCGATCTGGTAGGTCCGAAAGGCGTCGGAACCGCCGCAGCCTGCAAGGGCCAGCACACAGGCCATGCTGAAAAGCAAAGCGAGGAATTTCTTCATCAAAGACACATCCTTTCTTGTTATAATGGAAAAGGTTTTTACCCCTTCGCTTTGTTCTGGATGTACTCGTCGATGGCCTTGGCGGCAGCCTTGCCGGCGCCCATGGCCTTGATGACGGTGGCCGCGCCGGTGACGGCGTCGCCGCCGGCATAGACGCCCTCGCGGCTGGTGTCGCCGTCGTCGCCGCTGGTGACGATGCAGCCGTGCTTGTTGGCCTCGAGGCCGGGGGTGGTGGAGCGGATCAGCGGGTTGGGGCTGGTGCCCAGGCTCATGATAACGCTGTTGACCTCCATTTCAAACTCGCTGCCGGGCACCTCGATGGGGCGGCGGCGGCCGGAGGCGTCGGGCTCGCCCAGCTCCATGCGGATGCAGCGGATGGCCCCGACAAAGCCCTGGTCGTCGGGCAGGATGGCCACAGGGTTGGTGAGGGTCTTGAAGATGATGCCCTCCTCCTCGGCGTGCTCCACTTCCTCTTTGCGGGCGGGCAGTTCCTCCATGCCGCGGCGGTAGACGATGTAGACCGTCTCCGCGCCCAGACGCAGGGCGCTGCGGGCGGCGTCCATGGCCACGTTGCCGCCACCCACGACGGCCACCTTTTTGCCCACGTAAATGGGGGTGTGGCTGTCGCTGCGGTAGGCTTTCATCAGGTTGGAGCGGGTCAAAAACTCGTTGGCAGAGTAGACGCCCTTTAAGCTCTCGCCGGGGATGCCCATAAAGCGGGGCAGGCCGGCGCCGGTGCCGATAAAGACGGCCTCGTAGCCGTATTCGCCCATCAGCTCGTCCACGGTCAGGATGCGGCCGATGACCATGTTGCACTCGATGTCCACGCCCAGGGCCTTCAGGCCGTCGATCTCCTGCTGGACGATGGCCTTGGGCAGACGGAACTCGGGGATGCCGTACATCAAAACGCCGCCCGCCACGTGCAGGGCCTCGTAGACGGTGACCTTATAGCCCATCTTGGCCAGGTCGCCGGCGGCGGTCAGGCCGGCAGGGCCCGCGCCGATGATGGCCACCTTGTGCCCGTTGAAGGGGGGCACGGTGGGGCCGGCATGGACGTTTTCCCGGTGCCAGTCGGCCACAAAGCGCTCCAGGCGGCCGATGCCCACCGGCTCGTTCTTGATGCCGCGGGTGCAGCGGCCCTCACACTGGCTCTCCTGGGGGCAGACGCGGCCGCAGACTGCGGGCAGGGCCGAGTCCTCGGTGATGATCTGGTAGGCGGCTTCAAAATTGCCCTCCGCCACCTGGGCGATGAAATCGGGGATCTTGATGCCCACAGGGCAGCCCTCGACACAGGGCTTGTTCTTGCAGTGGATGCAGCGCTTGGCCTCGTTGACGGCCATTTCAGCGGTGTAGCCCAGAGCGACTTCGTCAAAGTTGTGCCGCCGGACCGCGGGGTCCTGAGCGGGCATGGGGCACTTCTTGGGATCCATATTAAAAGCCATGGTTACTTTACCTCCATATGGAACAGCTTGCAGGCTTCCTCGCGGGCGTGCGCCTCAAAGGGGCGGTACATCGAGCCGCGGGCCATCGCCTCGTCGAAATCCACCAGATCGCCGTCAAAGTCGGGGCCGTCCACGCAGGCGAACTTGACTTTGCCGCCCACGGTCAGGCGGCAGCCGCCGCACATGCCGGTGCCGTCGATCATGATGGGGTTCATCGAGACGACGCTCTTGATGTGGTACTTCTGGCAGGTCTTGACCACAAACTTCATCATGATGAGCGGGCCGATGGTGATGACCTCGTCGTACTGGTTGCCGGCGGCGATCAGCTCCTCCAGCGCGGCGGTGACGACGCCCTTCTGGCCGTAGCTGCCGTCGTCGGTCATGACCCGCAGCTCGTCGCTGCAGGCGGCAAAGTCGTCCTCCAGGATCAGCAGGTCTTTGTTGCGGAAGCCGATGACGCTGTGGACCACACAGCCCTCCTCATGCAGCTTGCGGGCGATGGGCAGGGCGATGGCGCAGCCCACGCCGCCGCCCACCACGCAGACCTTTTTCAGGCCCGCAATCTCGGTGGGGCGGCCCAGAGGCCCGACAAAATCGTGGACTTCGTCGCCCACGTTCAGGGAGTTCAGCTCGATGGTGGTATCGCCCACGATCTGGAAGATGATATCCACCGTGCCGGCCTGCCGGTCGTAGCCGGCAATGGTCAGGGGGATGCGCTCGCTGTCCTCCAGCGGGCGGACGATGATGAACTGCCCCGGCTGCGCCTTGCGGGCGATCAGGGGCGCCTCGATGCTGAGCTTGGTCACGGTCGGGTTCAAGGCGACCTTTTGTGTGATCCTGTACATGGCGAAAACTCCTTTATATACGATTCAAAAACGATGGTTCCATTCCCTCAGCAGGGTCCCTGACCCTGCCAGCCAAGTTTTATTATACATTGTTTCGCGTGATAATGCAATGCAAATTGTATTTTTGCAGAAAATGCAGAATTATGTGTTGACAAGAAGGCCAAAGTCAGGTATAATATGCTTCGTCGCCGGTCAAGCGAGGCCGGCGCACCACATGGAACGTGCGGCCGTAGCTCATCTGGTAGAGCGCCACCTTGCCAAGGTGGAGGTAGCGAGT
>LBJMR02800__coassemble_354_pt1 | contig 36589 bp, 44 predicted proteins | sample LBJMR02800__metabat2_high_PE_029 | metagenome-assembled genome bin LBJMR02800
CCACCTTGCCAAGGTGGAGGTAGCGAGTTCGAGCCTCGTCGGCCGCTCCAGAATATGAAAACGTCGGTGCCGGCGCGCAAGCGTCAGCTCCGGCGTTTTCTGTTTGTCCGGCGGCGGACGGCCTGCCCCGGGCGCCATCCAGTAAAAAAGGAGGAATCAACGTGATCTTCGGCAAGTATATCAACCGCTACTACCTCCGCCATGCGCCCACGCTTCTGCTCGGCATTGCGGCGCTGATCCTGGTGGACTATATGCAGCTGATCATCCCCGAGCTGTACCGGATGCTCATCAACGGGGTCAACAGCGGGCAGGTGCTGGTGGGGGGCGTCCCCACCGCGTTCGACAAGACCGTGCTGATGCAGAACATCTGCCTGCCCATGATCGGCATCATCGTATCCATGGTGATCGGCCGGTTTTTGTGGCGCATCTGCTTTTTCGGGGCGGCCATCCGGGTGGAGACCGAGCTGCGCAACCGGATGTTCGATCACAGCAAGGACCTGTCCCAGGCCTATTACCAGGTGAACAAGGTGGGCAACCTGATGAGCCTGTACACCAACGACCTGGAGACCATCCAGGAGTGCTTTGGCGACGGCGTGCTGATGTTCTGCGACGCGCTGTTCCTGGGGCTGCTGGCTTTTATCAAGATGTGGCGGATGGATCCGTCCCTGACCCTGATGGCTATGATCCCCGCCTTTTTGATGTTCCTGGTGGGCAGCATCGTGGGCCGGGTGATGACCCGCCGCTGGGAAGAGCGGCAGCAGGCCTTTGCCGACCTGTCCGACTTTGCCCAGGAAAACTTTTCGGGCATCGCGGTGGTCAAAGCTTTTGTCAAGGAGACCAAAGAGCTGATGGCCTTCCGCAAGCTGAACCGGGAAAATGAGGAGATCAACGTCATCTACACCCGTATCTCCACCCTGCTGAACATCCTTGTCACCCTCTTTGTCGAGTCGGTCACCTGCGTGATCCTGGGCTATGGCGGGTACCTGGTCTATACCGGCCGGTTCAATGCCGGCCAGCTGGTGGAATACATCGGCTACTTTTCGGCCATCGTCTGGCCCATCATGGCGGTGTCCATGCTGATCGAAAAGACCTCCCGCGGCAAGGCTTCCCTCAACCGGATCACCGAGCTGCTGGATGCGCCGGTGGACGTGGCCGACCGCCCCGGCGTCCACGATCTGACCGCCCCCCGGGGCGAGATCGAGTTCCGCCACCTGACCTTCCGCTATCCGGACGGGGAGTTTGACGTGCTGAAAGACGTCTCCTTCACCATCCACAGCGGCGAGCGGGTGGGCATCGTGGGCAAGACCGGCGCGGGCAAGACCGCCCTGGTGGACCTGATCCTGCGCATTTATAATGTGCCCGACGGCAGCCTGTTCATGGACGGGCAGGACGTGAACACCCTGTCCATCCGGTCGGTGCGGTCGGCCTGCGCCTATGTGCCCCAGGACAACTTCCTGTTCTCGGACACGATCTCCCACAACATTTCCTTCGGGGTGGATGCGGCAGGGCAGGAGGCCATCGAGCATGCGGCCCGGCTGGCCGACGTCCACGACAACGTGGCCGCCTTCAAGGAGGGCTACAACACCGTCCTGGGCGAGCGGGGCGTCACCGTCTCGGGCGGCCAGAAGCAGCGCATCTCCATCGCCCGCGCCCTGCTGATGGACGCGCCGGTCCTGATTTTGGACGACTCGGTCTCGGCAGTGGACACCCGCACCGAGAAGGTCATTCTGGACAACCTCAGCCGGGAGCGCGCGGGCAAGACCACCATCCTGATCGCCCACCGCATTTCGACGGTGGAACGGATGGACAAGATCATTTTCATCGACGACGGGCAGATCGTGGACGTGGGCGCCCACGACGCTTTGTATGCACGCTGTGAGGATTACCGCAAGATGGTGGACCTGCAGCGCCTGGAGGACGAACTGGGAGGTGGCAATTCATGATGATAAATCCGCTCCTGCTGGCGGGCGGCCTGATCGGGATCGTGTCCGCTCTGCTGATCTTTGCCTATGCCACCGTCAAGGACAAAAAGGCCTCGATGGGCTTTGAGCGCAACATCCCCGACAGCGAGATCGTCCGCCGGCTGGCCCATTACGCAAAGCCGTATTGGCGCAGCTTTGCACTGGCCGGGTTGCTGATGCTCTTTTCCATCGTCTATGACATCGTGTCCCCCCTGATCGTGGGCTATGTGGAGGAGATGCTGGTGGGGGACTTTGCCCTGCGCGCCCTGTTCGGGACGGTGGCGGTCTACGCGGGCATCCTGGTCTTTTCGATGGGCAGCTCCTATTTCCAGGCCGTCATCCTGCAGAAGGCCGGACAGCGGATCATCTCCGACCTGCGCGAGGACCTGTTCACCCACATCGAGTCTCTGGCCCATGAGCAGCTGAACGAGATCCCGGTGGGCAAGCTGGTCACCCGTGTGACCAACGATACCAACGCCATCTCGATGATGTTCACCAACCTTCTGGTCAATCTGGCCAAAAACTGCTTCGTGATTTTGGGCATCCTGGGGGCCATGCTGCTGGTCAACTACGAGCTGACCTTGATGGTGCTGTGCTTTGTGCCCTTCATCGTGCTGTTCACGGTGATCTTCCGCAAGTTCTCCCGCCGGGCCTACCGCCGGGTCAAGGACTGCACCACCGACATCAATACCTATCTGTCCGAGAACTTGTCAGGCATCAAGATCACCCAGATCTTCGGCCGGGAGGACGCCCGGATGGAGGACTTCCGCCGCCGCAGCGAGGCTCTGGGCAAGGCCAAGCGGGACGAGATCTTCGTCTTTGGCGTGTTCCGCCCGCTGGTGTATATGCTGTACGTCAGCTCGGTGCTCTGCCTGTTTTATCTGGGCGGCATGGGCTACCTGGACGGCCACTCCTTTTTGGGGCAGACCATTTCAGGCGGCACCATCGTCACCTTCTATATGTATATCTCCAAGTTCTACAACCCCATCCAGAACCTGGCGGAGCAGTTCAACTGGCTCCAGTCGGCCATGGCTTCCTCCGAAAAGGTGTTCTCCATCCTGGACCTGCAGCCCAAAATGGTGGACGCCCCCGACGCCATCGAGCTGGACGAGATCAAAGGCGAGATCGAGTTCCGGGATGTCTGGTTCAGCTATGTGCCCGGCGAGTGGGTGCTGAAAGGCGTCTCCTTCCACGTCCAGCCCCGGCAGACGGTGGCCTTCGTGGGCTCCACCGGCTCGGGCAAGACCACCATTCTCTCGCTGATCTGCCGCAATTATGAGTTCCAGCGGGGACAGATCCTGATCGACGGCATCGACATCCGCAAGATCAAGATCGCCTGCATCCGCCGCCACTTCGGGCAGATGCTGCAGGATGTGTTCCTGTTCTCGGGCACCATCCGCAGCAACATCGTCCTGCGGCGGGAAGGGGACAGCGACGAGCGGATCATGGAGGTGTGCCGGTACGTCAACGCCGACCGGTTCATCAACAAGCTGGACCACGGCCTGGACGAGCCGGTACGGGAGCGGGGCAACAACTTCTCGGCGGGCCAGCGGCAGCTGATCTCTTTTGCCCGCACCATCCTGCACGAGCCGTCGGTGATGATCCTGGACGAGGCCACCGCCAACATCGACACCGAGACCGAGCTGCTGATCCAGGACTCGCTGGAAAAGATGCGCTCGGTGGGCACCATGCTGATCGTGGCCCACCGGCTGTCCACCATCCAGCACGCCGACAACATCATCGTGCTGTCCCACGGCCGGATCATCGAGCAGGGCACCCATCAGCAGCTGCTGGAAAAGCGCGGCCGCTACTACCAGCTCTACACCCTGCAGTACCACCGCGAACAGATGAAAAAATCCAGCTGACAGCCTGACAGCGAAACAGCCCCGCGACATGGGAGGAACACCTCTCCGGCGCGGGGCTGTTTTTATAGGAACTGCGGCAGGCTATCCAAATCGTCTAAAAGAGGATGGAGCTGTCCGGCCTGCCAGAGCCTGAGCAGTTCCGGGAAGGATACCCACCGGGCGCCGACGACTTCCGAAGGCTGTAAGGTCAGCTGTTCGAGCGGGACGTCCCGGCGGAACAGCCAGACGTCGTACAGATCCTGCTCTGCTTCGCGCCGCTGCTGCCGGATGCACCGGCCCTTCTGGGGGTCCAGAACAAGGCCCAGTTCTTCCCGTACTTCCCGCACGGCGGCCTGCAGGCTGTTTTCTCCCGCAAGGGCGCAGCCTCCGGTGCATTCCCAGCGGAGGGGATAGGTTTTATCCGGGTGGCGCTGGGACAGCAGAAACTGCCCCGCCGTGTTGACGATCCAGACGCTGACCGACAGGTGGTAGAACCCCTGCGGGATGGCCTGGCCGCGTGCGATCACCGCGCCGGTTTTCTCCCGGGCGGCGGTATACAGATCCCATTGTTCCATATAGTTCAACCTTTCTTTACCGGAAGGGGTGCGCTGCGGAAATCCATGATATAACAATCCGCGATTCGCTCGATTGCCGGGCGGTTATGCGCCGAATATTTGTCGTATACCCCGCATGTGAGCATCCCCAGGGCTTTGGCGCTGCGGATGGCTGGCAGAGTATCGTCAAAGACAAGGCACCGGCTGGGCACAATCCTCAGTTTTTGGCTCGTCAGGGCAAAAACGTCGGGGGATTCTTTGCCCCGCAGCACTTCATCGGTGGAGCACACCGCATCAAACTGTTCCCATATCCCATTGCGGATGAGGCAGGGCTTATACAGTTTTTCCGGCAGGCCTGTGGCAACGGCGAGCTTCACGCCGGCCAGCGTCAGCGCTTTAAGATATTCGCGTACATAGGGCTGCAGGCCAACATTCCAAGTGTATTCATGCAATGCCATTTCGTCCCATTCCTGAACAAGCGTGCCGGGACTCTCGGATAGACCGAACAGGTCAATGGTGTATTGGGCTGCTTCCTCAAAGCTGCGGGTACAAATCTCAGACACATAATTTGCAGGGGGCGTCAATCCCCGTTTTTGTAGCAGGCGCAGGTCAATAGCCTCCCATACGTCCATGGAATGCAGAGGCGTCCCATCCAGATCAAACACAGCGGCGTCAAAATACAGTCTCATGGCAAAACCTCCTGAAAGAAAATAAAAAAGAGCTTCCCGAAAGAAGCTCTTCCTAACAAACGCATAGCGGCATAAGGAATTGCTTCCCTATGCCGGTATTAGCCGACAGGTCCAGAGGTCAGGTCTTAACCTTTTTCAACTTGTTCAGTTCCCTCGCAACATATCGTGTTTTTGATTCAGTTTGACTAAAGGATAATCCAAAATGGAGGAAAAGTCAACCCCTTTTGGGCAGGCTTATCTCAGATGAACCATGACTTTTTCATAGTCCTTTACATAGAACCGGATATTTTTGCGGCCCTTCTGGATGATGGTGTGTCCCTCGGCCTCCAGTTTCTCTTTCTGGGCCTCGATGCCGCCGGGGTATTTGGGGTTCAGCTCACCGCCGGCTTTCAGCGTCCGCCAGTAGGGCGTCTCGTTCCCGGTGCGTTGAAAGCTGGCCCATGCGGCGATAGATACAAAAATGCCCGCCGTGATGGGGTCGGTGAAATCGGCGCCGTTGACCCGTGCCAGGTGATCCCGCATCTCGCCCACGGTGATGACTTTGCCGTAAGGGATGGTTTTCATGATGCGGTCGTAGGCAAGGGGCGGCGCAAAATACATCCTGCTTCCGCCGTATTTTTGGATGGACGCCTCGTCGGTAAGGATCTGTATTTTGGGCATACCGGCGTCTTTATGCAGCATGGCGTTGAAATCTTTCTTGTCCTCGTTTGCCATTTCTGTCACCTCCTGGCCTCATTATAGAAAATAGCTGATGGGAATGCAATGAGGCGGTTTGAAAAACTTACAGGTAGCGCCGCACGGCTTTCATGTACTGCCAATACGGCAAAACCCCGCCGGGGCACAGAGCGCCGCGGCGGGGCAGGTGTATAAATCGATCAGACCGGGTCAGCCAGGGCGTTTTTCAGCCAGCCGTCCAGAAAGGCAAGCTGTTCCGCGGTGTGGAACCAGTGCTCGCCGTTTTCCATCACGGTGAGGCGGGCGCGGTGGCGGCGGACAAAGGCGTCCACCGTCTGGCGGGCGGTCAGGTTGTCCTTGCCGGCGTAGAGCACTGCGGTGGGCACATACCACCGGATGGGGTGTTCCCGCACATAACACAGATACCGCCAGGAGAGTGTTTCCCCAAAATTGGTGGGGATCTCGCCCTGTTCGCGCAGCGTTTCTTCCGGCACGCCGGCCCAGCCCATCATGTCCAGGATCAGCTGCTCCATGTCCAGAATGGGGGAGACGAAAAGAGCGCGTTCCAGCGGGCACTGCTGCAGGGCATCCATGGCGAAATACGCCCCGATGCTGTTGGCAAGGATCGTGACCCGCGCCCCCTGCCGGTACGCCTGTTCATAAGCGGCCCGCAGCTGGCCGCCCACTTGCCAGGGCAGCTCGCCCTGATAATCGACGCCCACGACTTCATACGCCGGGCAGAGCGGGCGGTAACGGCCGGCCTCTTGGGCATTGCCGCCTTTGCCGTGGATATACAAAAGCACCTGTTTCATCGCGCGCCTCCTGCGCCCATAGCGTTGATCTGCGCCTGCACTTCGGTGAAGAAGCGGGACAGGTGGAACCCGTCCGCCACGGCGTGGTGGATGTTCATGGTCAGGGGCATGAGCAGCTTTCCATCTTCTGCTTTTTCAAAGCGGCCCCAGGTGACCACCGGGGCAAGGAACTTGCCCTCGTCAAACACGTGCAAGTCAAAGTGCCGGTAGTGGACCCACGGCAGGCAGGACACGTCAAAGAAATTCGGCGGCTGATGGGGGACGATGGCGCGGAGGTCCCGGCAGCGCGCCCGGTCCCGCAGGAACTGCGCATGGAACGCGGCCAGGTCGTCCGTGTAGGGGGTGACCATTTTGGTGAACGCCTGGTCCTCCGGGTGAAAATGGGCGTAGCTGGGCGACACAAAGTCCCAGCGGATCAGATTGCCGTCGGCGTCCCAGCCGTATTTGAACTCGTCGTGGGCGTTGATGACCCGCGATACCGTCCAAATCATAGCCGGGTAGAATTTCAGGCCGTTCTGGTGGACGAAGGCGGCCAGCGGCGCCACATCGACGTCCACGGTCAGGCTCATAACGATCCGCATTTTTTCGATGTAAAAGGCGAACAGCTCGCCCCGGTCCCAGGTGCTGAGGTTTATTTTCTGATATTCCATCTCAATGACTCCTTTACTTTTGATGCAGGTGCGTCAAATAGCAAGGCCATTGGATAGCGTTTTGCTCCATACAAGTCTATCCTCTCAGGCCTTGCATGGAGCTGCGTCAATGCAGAGTTTCATGGTTTCCTCTCCTTTCCGATTGGATTCTAATGCGATTATAGCATAGAATGCCCGAAAGGGGAATCCATTTGGATGGGATTTTGTGAATTTATCCCAAAAAGGTTTACTTGCACCCCGCGCGCTGGTAAAATAAAAGAAAAATCCCTCCAGATAGGGATAGGGAAGGTGAAAAGCAATGTTTGAGACGATGCAGAAGATCGCCATCGCCGTGCTGGTGGGGATGGCTGCGGTGGGGGCGATCCAGGATTGGAGCCGGGACGTCCCCTCTGTGACGGCTGACTATTACGCCCAGACCCAGACCGGCGGCGAGATCGAGGAGACCTACACCGCGATGGGGGAGTACGACGTGGATTACGCCGAATATCCCGCGCAGGACCTTTTGATCAAGCAGTACAAGATCTGGTACCCCTCCGCGCTTGCCGGGGAGGAAGGCCGGGAGTGGCCCATCGTGGTGATGGCCAACGGCACCGGCGTGCCGGCCAGCCGCTATACGCCGGTGTTCCGGCACCTGGCGTCCTGGGGGTTCGTGGTGATCGGCAACGAGATGCAGAACTCTTGGAGCGGCGGCGCGTCGGCCGGCGCGCTGGACCTGCTGGCGGAGCTGAACGAGGACCCGTCCAGCCTCTTTTACCACAAGCTGGACCTGGACAACGTGGGGTCGGCGGGGCACTCCCAAGGGGCCATCGGGGCCATCAACGCAGTGACCACCCAGCCCAACGGGGACAGCTACAAAGCACTGTATCTGGCCAGCACCCCGTCCAGCCTGTACGCATCCACTTTGGAGTGGGCCTATGACCCCGCCCTGATCGACGTGCCCTGCTTTATGACGGCGGGCACCGGCCTGCTGGACGCCGGCGAGGCCGGCAGCCCCGAGGTGGCCGAGGAAGCGCAGGAAGTATCCATCGCGCCCCTGTGGTCCCAGGAGGAAAACTACAGCCTCATCCCGGACAGCGTTCCCAAGCTGCGGGCGCGGCGCACCGGCGCCGACCACGCCGAGATGCTGCCCTGGCCGGACGGCTATATGACCGCCTGGTTCATGTACTGGCTGCAGGGCGACGAGGCTGCAGGCCGGGCCTTCTTTGGCCCGGATGCCGAGATCGTACATAACCCCCTCTGGCAGGACATTGAAAAGAATTTGTAAAAAAGCAGCGCCCGGCCGCGTATTAGACGCCCCGAGCGCGTTTTGGTCAAATTTGCGGATTGACATTTCCCGCGCGGATTGGTAGACTAAATAGGTATCCACGCGGGAGTGGCGGAATGGCAGACGCGCTGGTTTTAGGCACCAGTTCCGAAAGAGTGAGAGTTCGACCCTCTTCTCCCGCACCAGACAGCCCCCTGTGTGCTTTCCGCACATGGGGGCTTTTTCTTTTGCCCGGGTCTATGCTATACTGGTTCTGGAAAACCACAGGGCAGGAGGTGCACACAATGGACGCACAAATTTTTTGGCAGGTCATTGGCCAGTATAATCAACAGACTGCCGGAGTGCAGGCGATTCTGCTTTTGCACCTTCTCGGGGCGCTGGCCTTATCCTACGGGCAAAAATGTGCATGGGCGGCAAAAGCGGCACTGGGTGTTCTGAACCTTTTTATGGGATTTGGCTTTTTCGCCCTATACGGAACACAGTCCGTCCAGATATTTTTTGCAATGCCATTGTTTTTGGCGTGTGGCGTTTTGTTCCTTTATGAGGGCGTGCGCCACCGGAAAGACCAACTATGCCAGCCGGATGGATGGCAAAGCATTTTTCTGACACTTTACTTGCTTTACCCGGCGGTTTCTTTTTTGCTGGGACAGCGCTTCCCCCAGATGACCACCCACATCATGCCGTGCCCCATTGACAGCCTGGGCATTGCGGTCTGTACTGGGTATCGGAGGAAGAACAAGCTGTTGCTTGTATTGCTGGTTCTCTGGGGGCTGACCGGGATCAAATCTGTATTTTTCCATGTGTATGAGGATCTGATCCTGTTTGCCTGCGGGATTTACGGTATCGCCGTGCTGGTGCATGAGAGCAAGGCGGCAGGGAAAAAGCAAACTAGACAGTGAATCTGAAAAAGCTCCTGGACACTTCGTGAATCGATCCGGATTGTGCGGACAGCGTAAAAAGCCCCGCAAAGCAGGATATTGAGATTTAGCGGGAGTGGCGCAGTGTCAGCGGTGCCACTCCTGTTTTTTGGTTTGGATTCGTTCATGGCTATAAAACTGGATATAGCAGTCAATCATCTCATTGACTTCGAGCAGTCTTGTGACGGTAGATGCGCTCTATTCTCAAAACAGAGTACATCTACCGCCAAAAGCTCAAGACCTTTCAGCAGGCCAACGAACTGATCGACGAGTACAGCCACTTCTATAACCACGAGCGGCTCCAGTCTTTAATTTTTTCTTTCTACCCCTTGCAGATCTCTTTTTTGTACTGTCTACACAATAGGGGGCGGTTCAGTAGTAGGAGGCTCCTCCTGATGGTCGCCCAGAACGGCATAGTTCTCCAGCGCCTGGGCCGGAGCGTAGGCGGTGCGGTAGCTGTGCCAGTCCTTCGGGATGGCGTTCAGCGCCTGGATGCAGCAGATGAACTCGTCCTCGTCGTTCCATTGCTCAATCTGTGCGAAGAATTCCTCCTCGTTCTGCGGGGTGTAGGGGATGTGGTCCATGCCCGTCAGCGTCTCGTCCAGCTCGTCGGGTTTCTCTTCGTCCTCCGTCTCCTCGGCCTGCTTTTTCAGTGCCACCGTGCCAGCCTCCCGGCGGAAGGTGTGGAAGCTGGCCCAGGGAATGTCCGTGCCCGCAAAGATCTGTTGTGCCTCTTTCAACTGTTTGACAGGTGCCGTTTTGAACGACTTCCACCCGGATAATGGGCCGGTAAAAGTCATAGTCGCCGTTCAGCTCCTTGTCCTCCTGCACCTCCGGCTTGCAGTGAGGCGAGCAGGGCAGATACCCAAGGAACGGCCCCAACCCGCCGCAGATGTTGCACCCGCCGTCACCGCCGCAGGTGGTAAACCGCGCGGCCTTTACGACCTCCCGCATATAGGGGTCATAGGCGATGGACAGGCCGAAGAAGTTGGGCTCCTCCATGTCGTAGGGCCTGCCCTCGGCCTCCTCTGTATCTTCAAACCAGTGTAGGCGCATGGAGTAATCCAGCCCGTCTCCCCAGGGGAACAGGGTCCGGCACCCGCCGCCGCACAGATAAGCCCACTCGTCCGCCGTGGGCAGAGAAAGGCCCTGCTGTTCCAGCCGGTCCAAAAGTTCCTCGTAGTCTGTATGGTTATAGATCCAGGTTTGAAAGCCCTTTTTCGTCCGCTCTATCCTGGCCGACTGGTGCAGTTCAAGGCTCACATGATCGCTCCAGGCGAAGTCCCGGAACTCCTTCAGCCAGTCGGGGTGGGTGGCCAGTCTGGGATCGTCCAGCTTGACCGGCTCCCAGCAGAGTTCCTCTAGCTTCCGCCCCACCAGCATGGGGCCGATGCGGACCTGCCGGACAGGGGCCATGCTCTCTCGGATCAGCTCCTCCGGGTCCCGCGGCTCCATTTCCCATTCTCGAAACAGATAATCCAGTTCCTCCCGGCTGTCCCGATTGAGGCCCACGGCAAAGTGGTCCCAGCCGAGAGTGACAGTGTCGCCGGGGACAAAGACGAACTCCCGGCCGTCTTTCTCGAATATACCGGTGGTGCAGCTCTGGCCCCAGCGGTCAAAGGTATGCAGGCCCCGAAAGGCCATATCATAACGAGCGGCGAGGCGCTCCATCAGCGCCTGTTTCCCGGCGGGTTCCATTTCATTGAATTGGGGGCGAAACAGTTTGCTGTTCATAGTAGTCCTCTTGCCGTTTTAGGCAGTTTGATAACCTGCTTCCAATTCTTCTTTTGAAAAGATTCTATCAAATTTGAAGTCCCATAAAATTCCCAATCACGTGCTTTTAGGCCGGAATAATGATTTCATTGCTCCCGGCCCCAACGCCGTCCAGAAATATCCGGTGGGACTTATAATTCTGTCCGCTGCCAGCCGTTCAGCCGTTCCTGCACCTCATCGATCTTCCAGCCGTCGTCCACTCGCTTCATGAGGAAGCGGCGCTCAAAGCCGGTGGCTTGCTCTCTGGTGTAGATATAGAGTTTGTTCTTGGTGATCTGCTCCGCGTCCAGAAACTGCTCGCCTTTGTAGGTGCCCTGGGCACTGTATGAGAGGCCCAGAGGCCGGTAGCCGGGGCGGGGCTTTTCGCTCACATACTTCTCCCAAATTGCCAGCAGGCGGGGCACGGCCTCGGCGTCCTCAAACCCGGCCTTTTCCATATACTGCTCCCATACGGTCATCTCGGCAAAGAAAGCGGACAGCACCCGGCGGCATTCCTCTGCCGCCTGTTCGTCGAGCTGGACGGGCTTTTTAACTTTTTCGCGCTGGAGCTGGGAGAAGTGTTCCATCTGCTCCGGGGTGAACTGCACATGGGCCACCGGCTGGATGCGGCTGTTACCGGCAATGGCAAGCAGGCCCTTATAGGTGACAGCGGTGTGGTCGATCTGGATATGGGAGAGCCTGGGGAGGGAGGCCGCCTGCAAAAGTCCGGTGTCGTCCAGCCCGGTGCGGTTGAGGGTCAGCAGGTCTATTTTGCACTCCCGCAAGGCGGGCAGGCCGCTGCCGTTGATTCCGGCGTTGCCGTCCAGCAGCAGATAGCGCAGCTTGGGCATGGCGGAAAAAACAGGGAAACAAGCGTCGGTGAGCGCTCCGTCCTCCACACCGAAGTTGGCCATGTTTTTATGCCCGGCAAAGGGGGCAAGCAGTTCATCGGTCACCGGATAGCCCTTCACATGGAAGCCCACCAGGGCGTAGCCGGCCAGCCGTTCGATCATTTCTGCGGTCAGCTCTGGGACTTCCAATTGCTTCTCTTTGTCTAAGGTCAGGACACCGTTTTCCCAATCTGCTGTCCGCGCCCGTTTCGGCCATTCCATCGCTGTTTGCCTCCTTACGCCTGCTCCTTGTAATTGGTCTCAATGTCGATAAACCACACATAGACGGCGCAGACTTCGCCCTTTGCGTCATAGCCGAAGTAGACGGGATAATAGCCGTCGCCCCAGCCGGAGGCGAAAATGGGCAGATCACAGTCCGTGTCTGGCACCGTCCAGTTGAGCCAGTTGCCGTAGCGGTCCTGATACTTGGGGTGAGCGTTGGCATTCTCTTCCAGCAAATCGCAGAACAGGTCGTTGTAGGGGTCGATGTCTGGGTCTTCCTCCAGCCGCTTGGCCCAATACGCCTTAAAAGCCGCCTGGGTCTGGATGTCCGCGACACACCCCATGCCGGCATCGACGCCAAAGCCGAAATAATCGCCCTCGTTCAGTTCCTCGTCCAGGTCCTCTTTGCCCGTCATGCCCAGCTCATAGCGGACAGGCTTTGCCTGATTGACCTCCACCTTGACGCAGGCGTAGCGGTCGCCGTATTTTTCACTGGGCACCACACAAACCTTCACGGGATACGTCCCGGCGGGAATGGTCTGGATCAAAGGCGGCGCGTCCTCCAATTCCACCAGCGGATCGCAGGCAAAAATGGTCCCGGTAGGGAAGTGGACCGCGCCCATATCCAGCACATCCACCCCCATGGTCCCGATCACTTTTTCGGTAAAATAGGCGTCCAGGTCGGTTTTGCAAGTCAGTTTGTCCTTGACGGATTCGTATTTGTTCAGCCATTCGGCAGTCGGCATAATAGTTTCCTCCTGTTGATTCAATTTGTGCATTCCCTTCTTCACAGTTCAGGCACTTGCTTTCTTGATATTTTTGTACTCACTCACCGCTAAACCGCTTGGCAGCATCTTTGTAAACCGTAATACTTTCTTCCACTCTCACTTTTTCGCTGCGAATACGGAAGTAGTCCCGCAGGACGCGCCTGAGTTCCGGGTTTGCCACCCTGCGGGGCAGCAGACTGATAAACATCTCGTCGTAGCTTCCGTACAGGACGCCGCCCCGGTTGTAGGTCTGCCATGTCACCGTAGGCTTGCGGCTCTCCGGGTCCTTGGCCAGATCAAAAAGCCACCGCTCATCCAGCTCCACATAGCGTTCAAACACAAACCTTGTGTCATAGGTCCCGTAGCTGTAATCTCCCCAGAAAATGAGCGCGCGCAGCCCATCAGGGCCGGAGCGTTCAAAGGTCCAGTCATCCGGATAGCTGCGGTAATCCAGCATTCCCAGAGCGTTCAACAGATAGCTCGCCTTTGGAGTTCCCAGAAAGGGCGAATAGGTCTCATACACCTGCTCCTTGGGCTGGGTGATGATCCCCTTCATAAAGACCGGTATCAGCCAGCTGCCGCCATAGCGTTCATTCAGTTCATCGGCCAATGCCTGCAGCCGCTCGTCCGGGTTGCGGATCAGGGAGGCGGACAGCACCACAGCGGGAATTTTCTCCATTTCCCTGGGCGTGGCATCCCAAATGCGAAGCCCGTCTGTGATCCACCACGAGGTGCAATCATCATCAGAATAAACAGGCGCGCGTTTCAGCTGGGCGATCCGCGAGGCGTTTTCCGCCAAAAAACGGTAGACCTCCAGCATTTTTGGCGAGGCTTTCCCCAACATCAAATGGAAACAGAAGTTCAGTTGTTCGATTTCCAGCGGCTTTGTGTCCCCCTCGTCCAGCAGTTCGGACAATCGTTTCAGGATGACCGGGGCGATCTGCTCCGATACGCAGTCGGAACAGGCGTCCGACAGGATATGGCTGCCCATCCATTTGCCCTTGACCAGCTTGCCCCACAGCGGGGCGGCGGGGGCATACTCCTGCTGTGCCAAAGCCTTCTGAGCAGCCGTTTTGCACCTGCCCTTTTCTGTATTCGCAAGTTGGAGCAGCAGTTCGCCGTTGGCTTCCTCCCTGCCCAGTTCCAAAATGGCCTGTTCCCGCTTGACCCCTTTGGGGGGCAGTTGTTCCAAAGTCATGTTGCGTTCTCTCCTTATTCCTCAAACTCACCCTCGATCATCCCGTTGAGATATTTTCCGGGGTCTGCGATGAAGTCGTCCCATTTGGCCAGAGGGTGGAATTCCTCATGCTCAATATCCAGATACCAGAGTTTCTTATCTCTGGGACTCCACAGCAACAAATAGCCGCTGTAGTTATCCATCCTCACCATGAGGGAGAGCAGCTTTTTCCGCTTCCAGGTCATCTCCTGCACATCCATGTAGGGGTAAAGTTCCGCCCATTTCACCAGCTCCCGTTCCGGAAATTCCAGACGCAAGGGACCGGTCTTTAAGTATTCCACCAGTTTGGCAGGCAGCTTGTAAGGCGTGAGCTGACGCGCCTTTTCCTGTTCGTTGTGCCATTCCTCCGGTTCCAGGGCTTTTAAGTAGGCGGCCATTTCCTGATTTTTGTTCTGCACCGCTACGGTGTAGGGCCGGTCGCCGTATTTATCCGGGATGGTGATGTCTGCGCCCTGCTCCACAAGCCAGCACACCATCGAAAAATCGTTGTGCCGTGCCGCTTCGGTGACAGGAGTGGAAGCGTAGGGGAACACCATGTCCGGCTTGTGGTAGTTGATGTCCGCCCCGTTTTGAATCAGATACTCCGCAAGCAGCTGATTCCCACAGCTCGCCATACTGCGCAGAGCTTCCCCGCCGTATCGCTTCAAATCCATACCCAACCTGTTCAAAATAGAGCGTATATCAGGATCGCGCCGGTCTTCCAGATAGAGAAACAGCCGGTAGATATCCTCTTGTTTTGCAGGAATTCGGACTCCCGCATCTACCAAAAGGGAAAACAGGGTTAGGTCTGGACTGCGCAGAGAGCCGTAAATCAGCTCTGCGGGGTTGCGGGTCAAATCTGCGCCGGCTTCGATTAGCAGCTGTACCATGTCCATCCGATTTTCCAGCACTGCCAGTTCCAGCGGATAGGTTTCCTCCTCCCGCGGCCGCCCGCCAATGGTCACCTGATAGCACTGCGGCTCATTGGGAGAATGCCCCGCATGAAGCAGGAAACGAATCGCCTCTATATCGCCGCTTTGGATGGCAGCCATCATGGGAGGTATATTGGAATAGCTTACATCGCTCATATGAATCCGCCTTATCCTATTGAAAAATTTCCTGATAGCGCTCTCTCAGTTCCTTTGGAGCTGTGTCCACCACCTTCTGCCCGCCCTTGGCGCTGGCTTTGCCCCAGATCACATAGCAGACTGTTTCCCATGCGTACTGCAGCACTTCCTCAGGGCTGGCTTCCGTTTCCCCGGCGGGTCCATCGTCCTCGTCATCCTCGTCGGAAGAAAAACCACTTGGAACGATCTCGGACAGATGGCGTTTCGCGTCCAGCAGAGCGTCCAGGCTTTCTGCGTTTGCCATCCACGCGGCATAGTCCCTGGAATACTTCATGTTCTGCATGGACAGCACCCCACGGACAAATACAGGGACGGTATCGGCGGTAAATCCGAACTGTTTCACATACTCCCGGAGGAATTTTTCCTGCAAGTGGGAGTGCTCATCATCACAGAGATCGAGATAATCCCATACCAGCTGCCGCCACGCTTGCCCCAACATTCCCAGGGCGAACACCGCAAAACTTCCGGGGAGCGCGCACTGCTCATCGCTGAGATTGGTGTACTGCTCATATTGCCGCATGGCAAGCCGGGCGTACCGTTCCATCAGGGGGTGGAGGCCAGGATACTGCACGGCACAGGCAAAGAGCTGGTTTACTCCCTTTTTGGGCAGCCCTGTGATGGGCAGATACCTCTTTTCTGGTCCTTTGAACTCTACCGCATAACTGCGGGGAAAATCCTCCTGCGAAAGAATCTCACACAGATAGTCCAGCACTTCATGGCAGCATTCCTCTGTGTTGTCCCTGGCAGTAATACGGATCACAGCAAAGGCATCGTTGGCCGATGCAGTGAAGTGCTCTGTTTTCCTCTTTTGCAGAGAGAGCGGCAGCCTGCCGGTTCCATGTTCCCGGAGTTTTTTCACCATATCAGGACGGACTTTCTCCACCAAGCCCAAGAGATAATTGGTGTCCAGATACTCAAAGTCCATACCATATACCTTATAGCTCACTGCCACATAGCAGGCGAAACGCAGCAGCGGCTCCGGGACCTCCTCTGCGCGGATGCCTGGTTTCAGGGAATACTCCCGATCCCAGCGGTGGTCATCTTCATTGCCTGTCACGACAAAATACTTCTCCTGCAGCTCCCGCTCCAACAGGCTGAGCAAATAGTGGTCAATTTCTCCCCACCGGCTTTGGCGGCGCAGGTTTTCGCTGAAGGCAATGGCCTTTTCCGCATCCAGGGTCTCGGCCCGCTGTGTTTCGATCCATTTCCTCACCAGATCGTGCACATCAAAGGGCGCGCCTTCGCTGCTGACCACTACCGGAGGCCAGAGAGAATCAAGCCGCGTGATTCTCCCGTCAATGGCATCCTGGATGCACTGGTCAAAGAGCGGTTGCAGTTCCTCCTGCACCTCGGGCTTCATCCAGTAACAGCGCCCGTCCGCACTGTTGCGCTTTGGTAAATTCATGTGATGCGCTCCTTTCAGGTCTGCTGGTGCTGCATGGATACGATCTGGCAGTCCGGGCAGAATTCGATATACAGCGTGCCCTCCGCGCAGTCGAACACCGTATCCCACTGGATCTGGGCCAGGTATTTCATGGGCTTTCCGCAGTGGGGGCAGGCGGTGTACTCCGCGTCCTGCACCCAGTTGGCAAAGCCGCCGATGGTGTTCACATCTTCGCTGGCGCATCCATAAAACAGGGGCACAGGCGCCCTGCCCAGCACGAAGGGATTTTCGGTGAGGGCCTTGTAGTCCTCCGGCCGGACATAGCAATCCATCTTCTCCGAGCCGTCAAAGAGCTCCGACGGAAAGATCTCCACGCCGCCGTTCAGAGAAAAGCGGTTGAAGGCGGGACTCTTCAGAAATCCCACGCAGCTGGGGCAGCAGGCAGCGGTGAGGATGCCGTCCAGCCCCAGGAACCTCAGCCGCCCGTCCCGGCCGTCCAGCACCAGCATGTCCACCATCCGCCCGCCGCAGTGGGGGCAGATGTCCTCCCGTGCCCGGCCAATGCGGACGGGAGATTTCTCGCCAGCGGTTTCCTTGACCATAGGATAGCAGGTGTCGAAGTTGAGTTGCCTCCGACGGCCTTCTTTGTTGAAGGTCCAGCCGCCGACCTGCGCATAGCTGGATGGGTCTACATAGAGGCCCTTGCGCCAGGGCCGGGGATTGCGCTCCAGCTCCAGCAGCGTTTCCAGGACCTTGTCATCCTCCAGCATGGCAAGGCAGCACATCAGATTTCCTGCCTCAAGGGAGCTATCCGTTTCCAACAGAGCGGCGATCAGGCCGTCCCGCACATCCGCCGGGGCGCGGTAGTAGAGTTCGCAGGGCCAGAACACCTCTGCTGCCAGTGCCGCCCGCTGGATCTCCAGGGTGATGGCATCCCGATAGCCCAGCAGCTGCCAGAAGTCGGTGATCTCGGGGTCCTCCATTTCACCCAGCCGCTGGATGTTCTGGATCAGATTTTGCTGCTTTTCCGCTATTTGTTCCGGCGTCCAGGCGAGCGCCGCGTTTCGGTCCTGTTCGCACTTGCATTTCCAGCACAGGCCGTCATAGCCCAAAGGGGTCCCGCAGCCGGGACAGGTATATTTTAATTCCATACTCGTTGACTCCTTTCAGAAAAACAAAAAGCGCCCCACGCCGCCCCATCACATGGACAGGGGAGGACGCAGGGCGCGAAAAGACCGCACAAAACCAGACCACGCCCGAAAACAAGGACGCTGGCACTTGGAAGGGACTATTGCAGCGGGGCCAAGGGGCAGGGATGCCGCCCCAAAATAAGGAGAAGAAGCCGTCATAAAAGGCCTCGTTTCATCTGGAGGTGAACAGGCAAATACAGGGATCACAAAGAAACGCCGGATAGGATGTTTGTGATAATTATATCATAAAATTATGGAAAAGGGGAGAGTGATACTGTTATATACTACACGGGTAACCCCATGACGGCAGCACGCAGCCAAAAAATCGGGCGCAAACGGGACGGCACGGCCTATGAGCTCATGAAATACATCCTGCCAAAACGCATAGCGCAGGGGCGGCCCCTGCCATAGCAAAAAACCTCGCTTCCTTTCGGAAGCGAGGCGTTGCATTGGTGGAGCAATCAGGGATTTGGTCGAACACTCGGCACCTTCAAGGTTTTCGGGTATATCGTCGTTTTCTCCGGCTTCCAGAGGAATATCCACGGTGTTGTGGTCGCCGGTGAAGCTGAACACGATTTTCAGTCGGTCGTCATCGTAGACGTAAACGCATATCAGGAAAAGGCGGAACAAATCGGCCTGGAACTGCTTGTCCTCGACGTCGCCTTTTCGCAGCGCCCGCAGAGTGGCGACCAGATCGTCACGGTCCACTTTGACCTCATCAGCCTTGGCGGCCTGTATCTTGGCGTTCAGCTCGGACTGCTGCGCTTCCAGTTCCAGCAGGCGGGAGCGGGTCGTCTCGGTGATGATGCCGGCCTCAATGGCCTTGAGGATGTTCTTGGCAGCCCGCTTGCTTTCGGCCAGCTCGCTTTCCATCGCCTCGATCTGCAAGTCCTGGTCGTACCGCTCCCAATAGGCGACGCTCTGATCGGCGATCCACTCGATGGTCTCGTCGGTCAGGCAGTACATCATGATGGCCTGTGCAACCGCACGTTCGATCACGTCCCGGCGGACGTTCTTTTTGGCGCAGGTTTTTTCCTTATGGCCTTGGCAGACGTAGTAGTAATGCAGTTCCCCGGAACGGCTGGTGCCGGACATCCCGACCATGTAACGTCCGCAGTGGCCGCACTTCAGCTTGCCGGTCAGCAGGTAGTCGGCACCCCCGGCGCGGCGGCGGCCGGTGTGTTGCGGGTTCTTTTTCATCTTGCACACCTCCTGGACCTTGAAAAAGAGCGGGTCGCTGATGATGCGGGGGACGCCCCCTTCGATGCGAACATCCCCGTAAATATAGATTCCCCTGTAGCGCTCGTTGTGCAAAATGGTAGTGAAGCTGCCTTTGTTCCAACGGGCGCCTTTTTTTGTTTTGATGCCGCGGGCGTTCAGGTCGTCCAGTATATCCGCGAAGGGTTCATAGTCCGAGACCCGGCGATAGATCTCCCGGACGATTTCAGCTTCGGCCTCGTCCACGACGATGCGGCCGTCCACGCCGCGTTTCAGGCCAAAGGGCAGGCTGCCGTTGCTCTTGCACTGGCGGGCATTATCCATCAGGCCCCGGGTGATGTCCTCGGCCATGTTCTCGCTGTAGAACTGGTTGACGTTCATCATGCTCCTGAGTGCAAAGCGCCCGGCGGCGGAATCATCAAAATCTTCCTCGGTGTAGAGGACACAGACGCCCAGCTCGTTCAGCCTGGCTTCGTTCATCAGGGCTTGCAGCATATTCCGGCCGATCCGGTTTGACTTCCAGGACAGCACATACTGGAACTGCCCCTTCTCGGCGTCCTTCATCAGCCGTTGCCAACTTGGCCGCCGGTCGGTCTTGCCGCTGACGGCCCGGTCGGCATAGGTATCGATGATGGGCAGGCCGATCTCCCTGGCGTATTCCATGCACTCGGCCACCTGCTGCTCGATGCTGGCGTCTTTCTGGTTGTGGGAGCTGTACCGTGCGTAGATGACGCCGACGCCGGATTTGATTTTTGCCCCGTTTTTTGGTTTGACGGGGGCTTTCTTGGGCATCGGGATCATCTCCTTTCGCGCTGGGTGCAGTTATCTATCAATAGCACCGTTTGCAGGCGCCGAAGCCGCGGGCCTCGGCATAGCCCAAGTCAACCTTCTGCGGGTTGATCATGTTGCTGCAGCCGGAATGGCTGTGGTACTTGGTGCCGCCGTGGGTAGGGATCCAGACCGTCCGGCCGGTGGGGGTATATTCCACATAGGGCAACCCTCGGCTGGTGAATTCTGCCTCTTTGGCGGCCTGCGCGGCCGCAGCTGCTTCGGCGGCAGCCTGGGCGGCCCGGGCGTCGTCGATCTGTTTCTGGTAATAGGGCAGGTCGTCCGCCAGCGTGTGTACGGCGTCGCCGCCGGCCTGCTCGTTGAACACCAGCGCCTGCCCGGCGGCGATGTCAACCACCGGCAGGTTGTTGGCGGCCAGCAGGCCGACATAGGTGCCGCAGGCGGTGAACTCGGTGATGGAGCCGTCGTCGGGCACGATCTCCTTCAGAGCATCGACGCTGTAGCTGCCCAGACGGATGTACCAGGTGCCCTTGTCGGTGTTGAAGCCGACGTAGTTGTAGGTGCCGTCGCTGTAGGCGGCGTTGTAGTCGGGCATGCCGGTCAGGATGATCTGCGTCCCGATGGGCAGCTCGGCGATGTCCTGGTATTGCTGGTCCAGGTAGGTGACCTGGTTGCCGGCCTTATCGGTGAAGGTCAGGTTGCTGTACTTGGCCGCCGAGGCCGGGGCGCACAGGCCCGACAGCCCCAGGGTCAGCGCCAGCAGACAGGAAAAGACTCTTGCTTTCAACTTCATTGCAGAAAACCTCCTGTTTAGTATATACCTCTACGTTACTCTATAACCTAACCAGTATAGTAACAGTTGGTAGGTATAGTATATAGAGAGTAGAATTAGCGCGTCGCGCGCGGGTATGCGCGCGCGCACGTGCGCGAGTATCGGTACCATATCACCCTTGTACAGACGCTGGCTAATATGGTATGGATACGGTATAGATACCATATCACACGGACTTTCAATCCAATTTAACAGCAGTTCCTGTTGCGCAGATATAGCCATTGTATACAGCAAAATCCATGGAAATAACGGCATCGGCTTTCATATCTTCAGCCTGCTTTCTCATTACCATCACCGCGTTGTGAACTCCATTATTCCAAGCATTTTGAATCATTTTAGTTCCGCCCGGAAACACAATTAAGTCGGCGCTTTGAACAACTCCTATATACTCTTTGATTTGTCGGCCTTCAACACTGTTAGAAGTGGTCATAATAACCGATTTAACGTCCCAATTCATAAAATTGCCTCCTTCAAATTAAAACCAGTGGAAATAGCCGACGGCTTTGCCCTCAATGCGAATGTTCTCCAATTCCTGGCCTCTGTAAGTCCTTGCCCGGTAAGCAGAATTGCAGGGCTGCAAGGTCAAGCTCTCGCCGTCATAGTACACTCGTTTGAGGGTGGCCTCATCTCCGATTCGCACAGCAGCAATTTCGCCATCCTCAACTTCGGGTTGGGCACGAATATATACAAGGTCACTGTCCCGGATACCGGCTTCAATCATGCTGTCCCCATGGCAACGCAGGGCAAAATCGCAGTGGACTTCCTCGGGAACATCCACGTAATCCACAATGTTTTGCTCGGCAGTAATTGGCTCGCCGCAAGCGATGTCTCCAATTAAGGGGACTTTTTTCATTTTGGGTAATGGCTCAAAACCAGGAGGGATTTCTGCCTTTTGTTGGGCATCTGTTTCCCCGTTCACAAGAACGGGGATTTTTTCTTTGCCAAGAAGGACGTCTAAGGAAACATCAAAGTAAGCGGACGCTTTGGATAGAGTGTCACCCGAGGGGGTGGCACCTGTTTTTTTCCATTTGGTGACGATTGAATTACTCAACCCCATGTCCTTGGCCGCTTGGCTGCGGCTAACGCCTTTTCTTCGGCACAGTGTAGAGTAGACGTCATAGAACATAAAAGATGACCTCTTTCTTTGTGCAATGTGCCAAAAACTAACTAAATTCAGAAAACGGGTTGACTTTCTAACCAAATTCAGGTATAGTACAACTACAAGCTGAATTCGGTTAGAAAAACTCCGCGAAGTTAGAATTGGCGGATGTAGGGTATAGCTATTGTTTGCACCTTTATCTTACTCGAAAATCTAACCAAAGTCAAGTATTTTATATGAAGGAGGTTAGAATTTGTATGCCTGCACAATGGACAGGTCTGCTTGTTGGCCGAATGCATAATGCCGGAGTTACGTCCAAACAACTTGCCGAGGAAATGGGGAAGAACCCCAAATATGTTTCACAAGTGCTGAATGGGCACTATTCGCCCAAGAAGGCTGAAAGCGAGTTTAATGCGGCGCTGGATGCAATTATCGCCAGAAACGGGAAGGAGTAAGCAAGTGAGAATTGTTTTCGAGGCCGCTTTGGCCGCGGCGGCGATTATCTGCGGCGGGATGTGGTTTGTGACTAATGTGACGGAAACGGCACTGGTGTTCTATATGGCCGACAAAGGCTATCACATCCCGACAACGGAAGAGTTTCGGCCCTATGTCAGGAGCGTCGTCAACAAGATGTTTGGCCGGCGATGAGAAGGGAGTGAATCTGTAATGCGCTTGATGTATGAACCGGGGCGTGAATCCATGTTCATCCCTCGTATGGCGTTTGACAAGGTTGTGCGCCTGATGATGGCATGGGCAAGGGCCTACCACGCAGCACGCAAGGAAGTTACCGGCGTCGAGATCTACGAGGAAACCGAGGTCGTCCTGGAAGGCCTGGCAAGCATACTGGCCCAAAACAAAAAGTGCCGGGTCGTTATGAGGTACGACCCGGCGGGAGAAAGGGTTTATTTTGAGCGTGAGCTGGACGCTGAAAATGGCGAACCCACGAAAGACCTGGAAGGATGGCACACCAACAGCTGGACAGCAGAAAAAGAAGAAGCATTGAAGCATTTTGGCTATCCGGCAGACTGGGCATCTGATACCTGCCGAGGTGTTTACTATTGGAAAAACAAGGAAGAAAACGTGTTTTACCGGCTGGCAAAAATGGATGTTTTGGTGCCGCACATGGACAAAACCAAAAGAGTGCGGGTCCGGTTTGAATATGACCCGGATTATCCGATTGCGCTGTTCATTGTGGAAGGGCTCAACATATAAAGCACGCCTGAGCAAAGGCTCAAACGTGCTTTATAGAGTGACCGCTATGATAGACCTAGAAACTGAGCGGCGGTTTGTAACGCGTATGATTTTGCGACTTCCGGTATGACATCAATACTGGATATGCCTATTTGAATACATGCTTTTTTAACTTTTTCCCAAACACTGTTGCTCCTGATGTTCGCTATGAAGTCATGACCTTTTGGTGTTAAGTCGGCAATCCAGTTTTGGTAAGCCGGAATGTTTCCAGCTGAAACGATCATCCCGGCTTCCATGCAGTATTTCAAATGATAGATCAATTCGTCATTATCATAGCGACTTTCCAAATCGAGTTGATACTGCATAGGAGCGACAGGTTTGCCGCCGAGGATTTCTTGCACTTCAAAGTATGCATAGCTTACAAAAAAGCAGCGCTGTCGCAATCCGGTGTTCTCCTCAACACACAACAGGATATCCCGGATGCAATCCATACTGATTCGCATAAAGTTTCTCTCCTTTCCTTGAGTCTCGGCTGCGGCAACAGCCGGTACTTCAAGTATAAGGAAAAAATACCACGAACACAAGCTCTGAAGGCGAGGTGAATGCAATGACCCATGACGGCGCAGGCCGCGGCGGCGTGTACATCGACACAAGCAGAATCCCCGATTACGCCCGGGACGACCTTGCCCGCTGCACCCTGCGGCTGATGCGCAATATACTGGCCACGCCCGGCGGGCGGGAAATGCTGGACCGGGAGAAGGCCGCATACCTGGCCGAGCGCGAAGCGGCCGGCAAGAGAAAAAGGAGCTGACTATGCCAGGCAAAAAGAAAGAGGCCGCCCCCGGTGCCACGGGAACGGCCTCAGCAAAAGAAATGCTACTCACAGTGTACCAGCCCGGCGGCGAGAAGTCAACCCGGAACGAGCTGATGGAACTGCGCGTGGGGCGGGGTCTGCCGGCCCGCGAGATGGTGGCCGTCGTGCAGGAGCTGTATCCAAAGTACGACAAGACCATGCAGAGCAAGTGCGAGCACGGCGAAGAATACGGCGTACTGCTCCGGCCGGACGCCCTGACCGCCCTGTACAGCCGCTTTGCTCCCGATGTGTTGGAAGCCAGAAAGCGGTCCAGACATGGCAAGCACCGGCTGACCTGCCGCATCACCGCCCGGCTCGAAGACGCGCTGTTTGCGGCGTTGCAACAGCGGATGCAGGCCGACGGCTACCAGACTTTCCAGGAATTGCTCACCGCGCTGGTGCTGCGTTACGTGGAAGGAGATGCCGATGGGACCTGAGAGCTATAACCTGCCCGACCATCCGGTGATTCGCAACCTGGAAATGACCGGATACCCGGACGGGCAGGAGCCGGAATACCCGCACTGCCCGCTGTGCGGCGCAGAGTGCGATGAAATCTACAAGGCGGGAGACACGATCGTCGGCTGCGACGTCTGCCTGCACAGGGTGAACGCCTGGCAGTGCGACGAGTGCTTCCCGGGCTGAAAGGAGAAATCATGAACGAATTGGTTACTGTTCGCGTCGAAGTACCGGACATTCCCAAGCCCAGGCTGAACCTGGAAGAAATTCAGCAGAATGTGGACAGTCTGCTGGCGGACTACACCGGCCGGGTCTATACCAGCGACGAAATCAAGGGAGCGAAAAAAGACCGCGCCCTGCTGAACAACTGGGCGAAGGACCTTGCAACCGCACAGAAGGCGGTGAAGGACCACTACATGAACGTGATCCAGCCGGATATGGACAGAATCGACCGCATCCGCGGCCAGATCAAAGAGTGCTCCGCAGCCATTGACAGGCAGGTCAAGGCGGTCGAGATGGCGGAAAAAGAGGAAAAGCGGCAGGCGCTTGAGCTGATTTACCGTGACGCGGCAGGGGAGGACCTGGCCCTGCTCATCCCGTTTGCCAGCCTGATGGAGGACCGTTGGCTGAACAAAACCGTCAGCCTTGCGGCTGCCGGTCGGGAGCTGCGCAAGGCGGTGGAGACACGCCGGGAAGAATTGAGCATCATCCGCGATACCTGCGGCGAGGATGCCGAGGCCTGCACCACCGAGTACCTGCGAAATCTCTCGCTCAACGCCGCCCTGAATGAGTACCAGCGCCGGAAGGACAGCCGCGCCGCCCAGGCACAGGCAGAGGCCGCCCGCAAGGTCGTCGAACAGGCCCGGCGGGCCGCGCCGGTCATCGTCCCGCCCACCGAGGAAGAGCGGGCCATCCGAGCCGAGGCGGCCCAGGCGGCCCAGGCCAGCGCCTTTGTGACCCCCGAGGGCCGTCTGGACATGAGCCTGCTTCAGACATTCGCCCAGCCCCAGGAGGAGCCCCAGCGCCGCCGCTACCGGTTCTGGGTCGAGTTTACACAAGAGGATATTGATTGGTTCAAACAGTCTGCCGTCGAGCGGGGCTTCCGCTTCGGCAGCATCAAGTGATAGGAGGATTACATTATGGCATTCAGAACCGGAAATCAGGCCGCGCCTGCGGCCGGAACCGCAACCCGCCCCGTATCCCGCGCCCCGCAGTTTGAGACGGCTGGCACTGCTGCCCTGACGCCGGTCGCCCCCGGCAAACCGGTGGAAATCGAAACCGCCGGCGGTGACCACTACTCGGTATCGTTTGAAGATGTGCGGCATTTTATCTGTGCGAAAGCGACCGATGCCGAGTGCAAGATCTTCCTCGAAACCTGCCGGGCCTACCGGCTGAACCCGTTCACGCGGGAAGCATACCTCATCCACTACGACAACAAAAACGACGACACGCCCTGCACCATCGTTCTGGGAAAAAACTGCTATCTGCAAATGGCTGAGCGGCACCCCGCCTACGATGGTTTCGAGGCAGGTGTTATTGTACTGAACGAGTCGGGGGTCGAGTACCGGGAAGGATCCATTGTCTACGAGGACGAGGAGCTGCTGGGCGGCTGGGCCAAGGTCTACCGCAAGGACCGCAGCCGCCCCAACTATGAGGAAGTCAAGCTGAGCGAGTACAACACTGGCAAGAGCCTCTGGGCCAGCAAACCTGCTACCATGATCCGCAAAGTGGCGCTTGTCCACGCGCTGCGGGAGGCCTTCCCCAGCACCTACGGGCTGACCTACGACGAATCCGAGATTTCGGTGGAGGTGGACGCCGAGGGGACAGCCCGTGAGCTGGACGATGACGCGCCCCGCAGCCTGCCGCGCAGCCGCAAGGTACCCTCCAAGCCCGCGGTGGAAATCGTGACCACTGGCGCATCCGACGCCGATGGTGATGCCGGTGCAGTAGACGGCGAGGACGACCCTTTTGCAGGGGGCGGTGATGCGCAGTGATCGTCAGAGTAAAAGTTCCCCAGGGCGTGAAGGTATCCGGTACACTGACCAAACCCGGCGAACATAAGATGCTGGGCAACAAGCCGGTCTTCATCCTCAACGTCGAGGCAGCCAGCGAGAAGAGAGACGGCCGGTGGGAGAACTACTATGTGGACGTAAAAATATGGGGCGAGCATCCCGAAATGGAGGATATGTACCAGAAAGGCGACTACATCGAAGCCGAGGGCCGTGAGATTGAAGACCGGCCCGGCAAGAACGGCACCGTTTACCACAGCCTTACAGCCAAGGATGTGAAGCCGGGCGGTCTGGTAATTCTGCGCTGGATGCAGCAGGCCATCGATGCGATGCTGTCTGCCTCCCCCCAGGAGCCTCCCATGATGACCGAGACGAACGAGAAAACGCCCTTCGACGCTCCGGTCGCCCAGCCGGTGCAGGCTTCGATGGACGAGTACGCTGCCCGTGCCCGTACCCGTGACGAAGAACTGGAACGCCAGCTCGATGCAACCGAGGAAGATGACCTGCCGTTTTGAAAAGGCCGACAGCGAGGAGGTGATGCAGATGGCCAAAGGACGGCTCGTCAGCACGAGTTTCTGGACGGACAGCAAAATCGTGGACGATTTTCTGCCGGAGGACAAGTATCTGTATCTCTACTGCCTGACCAATCCACATACCAACCTGTGTGGTTGCTACGAGGTCAGCATCAAGCAGATTTCCGACGAGACGGGGTACGACCGGGATACCGTAACACGGGTGTTGCAACGGCTGGATGAGGTCCATGGGGTGGTGCAGTACAGCGCAAAAACCAAAGAGCTGCTGATCCGCCACTGGTCGCGCTATAACTGGTCGGCGTCGGACAAGCTCAACCGCCCGCTCCTGGGCGAAATACAGGGCATCAAGAACGTACAGTTCCGGGCCTTTGTGGCAGAGCAGTACAATGCCAGAACATCCGTGACGGTCCCTTTTGAGTGCGCTGCCCCAGTGGAAACCGCGCTGGAACCGGACGGAGAATCTGCGCCGGCCCCCAAAAAGAAGGAGCGGCATAAATACGGCCAATATGGTTGGGTCAAATTGACCGACGAGGAGTACGCCCGGCTCCGGGCCGATCTTGGCGAAGCAGAGTTGACCCGTTGCATCTCCTATGTGGACGAGAGCGCCCAGGGCAACGGGAACAAGAACAAGTGGAAGGACTGGAATCTGGTCATCCGCCGGTGCCACCGGGAGCAGTGGGGAACAGGGCGGCGCAACGCCGCAGCTCCTGCCGCCTCTGCCGGAACGATGGACGACCTGCGGGTTCTCCACGATATGTTTGGAGGCGAAGGCCAATGACGAACAAAGATATGACGGAGCTGTTTTCGGTCATGCTGCTTGCATGGCCGCAGGCGGAAATGTTCAAGGGCGGTATCGCCAAACTTGGGCCGACCATTGAGTTGTGGACGGCCTGCACCAAGGACATTGATTTCTGGACTGGCCAGCAGGCTGTGGTGCTCCTGTGCAAGACCAGCAAGTTCCCGCCGACCATCGCCGAGTTCCGCCAGCAGGCGGAAGTTGTAGAGCAAAAGACCAGGGATTGCATTCTGGCCGATTGGGGCGGCCTCCGCCGGTGTGCGCTGGGCCTTAAAAGATTCGGCGGCATCGACCTTGCAGCCGTCCGCCGGTGGTACCAGGGCCTACCGCCTGGGCTGGCAAAGTCAGCAGTCGACACGATGGGCGGCCCGGATAAGTTGCTGATTGGAGACGGTAAAGGTTTGGACTTTGGAGGATTCAGCCGGGCGTACAAGTCGGTCATGCGGAGCAAAACCGCGCTCCCCTCCGGTCAGAAAAAATTGAAAGGAGTTTAACCATGGAAAAACTGTTCAACGGGCTGGTGCTCTCGCTTGAAGCGGACACCCTGCACGACTTCAAGACCGATTTTTCAAATGTCCTCACAGATACGCTTGCCAAGATGCAGAAGGCAGGGGAGACCGAGGGCACGGTGACGGCCAAAATCAAAATCACCCTGTACAGCCGGGTCAACGATCTGGGAGTGCCCTACAGCGAGCCGCTGTTTGTCCATGAGGTGACAGGCTCGGTCCCCCAGAAGCAGACGGCCAAGGGCGAGCTGGGCGGTGATTACTCGCTGGAGTATAACGCCCAGGCCAAGAGCTACACCCTGCGGCCAGCTGATGTGGCCCAAACCACACTGGACGATTACACCTAACCCTGAAGGAGTGAGCTGCCGTGTTCTATACCATAGAACACTACCCCGACCCCACGGCCGGGGAGGCCATGCAGAGAATTAAACGGAAAGAGAGGAACGAGCGGATGAACGCAGGGAAACGCTTTGAGGCCGATTGGCGGGAGAGCATCGCCAAAGCGGAAAACGTCTGGTACTACCGGTTCCGGGATTCGCCTGCTACATACTACGGAGGCGCCCAGGATGGTATCCGTTTCGCGGCCGACAACATCTGCGACTGTCTGGTTTATGCTTATCCCTGCCTGCATTTGTTTGAACTTAAAACGGTGGAGACGCCCAGCGTCAGCCTGACGAGCCTTTTCGGGGAGTTTGACCCCGAAAAAAGGCTCTACAAAAAAGAAAAACACCTGCTGGAAATGGCCCGGGTTGCCCGGTGCCCTGGCATAGATGCGTCGGTGGTCATCAACTTCCGGGCAACGGGCCACACCTACGCCTGCGCTGCCGGAAAAGTTCTGCGGCTGCTGGATGACGCCCGGGCCGGCGGCCGAAAATCCATCCTCGAAGCATGGTGCAAGACCCACGGCGTGGAGGTCGCAGGACGGCAGCTCAAAGTCAACTGGCGATACGATGTGATGGGGCTGATGGAGGCGCTGAAAGATGTCGTGGATATGTAGAAAAACAGAGCGAGAAACTGTTCAATACATTTGCCCCTACTGCTATGATTATCATGAGTTTCGCGAGGACTTTGGAGAGAGCGCATTCGGCGAAAATTTCATTTTCTGCCGCCGGTGCGGAGCGAGGAACGGGGCAGGAACTGTCCCTACCATCGCCCTATCGCTCGAGCTACAATACTACCCCAACTGTGGGGCCAAGATGGAAGACCGAGAGGAGTAAACATGAACGTTATCAAGATTCTGCCCGGCCGTGAGCCGGAAATGGCCGACATCGACAATACCCTGAAAGCCCTGCAGCAGGCCGTGGGCGGCTACATTGAGACGGTGACGCTGCCGCGTACCGGACTGGTGGTCATCGTCAACGAGGAAGGCCGGCTGCTGGATCTGCCGGAAAACGGTGTTTTGAACATTGGCCCGCTGATGGGCCAGCTGCTGGTTGGCACGGTGCTGGTAGTGCGAGCCGCCCCCGGAGCGGAGGATTTTTCCGGCGTCCGGGCCTGCGACCTGGGCCTGATCCGCGCCTGCTGGGTGCCGGCAAAAGGGGAGAGAACCGAATGAAAATCTGCGAAATGAAAAAGCCCGCCGAACTGTGGAATGCCGCCGCTTGTATGGGCTACGCAGCTATCGCCATGCGCCGCTTGGGGTTTGAGCTGGCAACAGTCTGGAACGTGGTGGCAGAGATGCACAGCTGCATGGACGAGATTGCTATTGAGGACGCCGCAACGCAGCCGATCATCCGCAACTTGGGAGGAGAACAACGATGAAACAGAGTTTAGAACTGCTGCTCCGCCGGGCTTGGGTTCTGGTGCTTCAGGCTGGGATTTTGGGATTTGGGCTGCTGCCGGTTTTTCTGCTGGGCGGCATCGTCGAGGCCCTCGGCCCTTGGTGGCTGTATGGTTTGGCTGTCGTTGGCAGCTGGGTCATTGCCTCGATGCTGCTGCAGATGTATAGATGCGCAGAAGCCGAGCTGGAGGCTTCGAAGAAGCGCTATAAAGCTGTTCCGGTACCGCGGATTGCGCGCCGGAGCTTAGTGAGAAAGGGTAGGAGCTATGGCGTCAGTCACAAGACTTGTTCGAGGGGAAGCGCAGAAAGCCATCGCAAAGTCGTTTGAATCACTTTGCGGGCGGCACAGCCGCTGGCAGATTTGGGCGGACTGGATCGCCATGTGCGCCTACTCGATTTCCAACGCGGTTGACAGGGCGCACCGCGAGGAACGGGAGGAAATGTACCTGACGCTGCGCAAGAAGTACACCGAGGCCGAAGCGCAGACCATGGGCGAGATGTTGGGAATGGCCGTCGCGGCGTTGGATGAAAACCCAGACCAGGACCTGCTCGGCGAGATTTTTATGACATTGGGCCTTGGCAATGAGCACAACGGACAGTTTTTCACCCCCTACAATGTATGTCGGGCGATGTCCGAACTCACAATCGGAGATATTGCGGCCCAGGTCGAGGCGCAGGGCTGGGTATCTGTTGCTGACCCGGCCTGCGGCGCAGGGGCGCTGCTGGTGGCATTTGCCAACGAGTGCCTGCGGCAAAAGGTCAATTACCAGCAAAGTGTGCTATACGTTGCGCAGGACATCGACTATATCGTCGGACTGATGTGCTACATACAGCTCAGCCTGCTGGGATGCGCCGGGTATGTCGTGATCGGCGATACCCTGGTCCACCCGTCAACCGCCTATGACCGGCGGGGACTGATACCGCGGGATGAGGGCAATGTCTGGTACACGCCCATGTATTTCCGGGACGTCTGGCACTGGCGAAGGCTGTGGGCGCAGATGGACCTGATGTGCAGACCAGAAGAGGGAAAAACCGCACCACAGCCTGCGCAGCAAGCACAGACAAAGGCAACCCCGCAGCCAGAGCCGACAAGACTGACCTTTGCCGAGAATAAAAACGGACAGCTTACCCTGTTTTGAAAGGAGAAAAAAGCATGAGCACAGAACGAAACCAAGTTGTTCTTATCCAAACCGACGAACTCCATCCCCACCCGGACAACCCCCGCAAGGACCTGGGTGACCTGACCGAGCTGGCCGACAGCATCAAGGCAAATGGCATCCTGCAAAACCTGACCGTCGTGCCTCGCATCGTGACGGGAAATCTGCTTGGCAACACTTGGCAGGATGGCTACACCGTGGTCATTGGGCACCGCCGCCTGGCGGCCGCCAAACTGGCCGGCCTGAAGGAACTGCCCTGCATCGTGTCGGACATGGGCCTGCGTGACCAGGTGCGCACCATGCTGATGGAGAACATCCAGCGGGCCGACCTGACCATCTACGAGCAGGCGCAGGGATTCCAGATGATGATGAACATGGGCGACACAGTGGAGGAAATTGCCCGAAAGTCCGGTTTCTCGCAATCCACAGTCCGCCGCCGGGTGAAACTGCTGGCCCTTGACCAGGAGAAGCTCAAGGCTTCGGTGGAGCGCGGGGCCAATCTTGTGGATTACATGGAACTGGACAAAATCGAGGACCCGGCCCTGAAAAACGAGGTGTTGGACGCCATCGGCACCAACAATTTCAAAAATAAGTTGGCGGCCGCGATTCATACCGAGAAAAGTCGGAAGTTCATTGTGGATCGCGTCGCTGACGTGAGCCAGTGGGCCACGCAAATTGATGGGGCCGACTGGGAGAAATACACCTATGTGCGGAATTACGGTTTATGGAATTGGAAGAAGGACTCTGTGGTGGAGCGGCCGGCAGACGCCGACACGGTGCAGTATTACTACTGCATTGGTCGGGAGCAGGTGGATATTTACAAAGATAAATCTGATACGGACGAGGACGAGGCTGCCGTCGGGCCATGGAGCGTGCAGGAGCAGGAGAAGTATAAAAGGCGTGCTGCCAACTTGGCTACTGTCACTTTGCGGGCCTTCAATCTCCGCCGGGAGTTTATCGCTGGAATATCGAACAGCCAAGCGAAAGCCCATCTTCACGACGTTCTGCGGCTGGCCGGGCAGGTCTGCTTCATGATGGAGGACGGGAGTGCGGATTTGGACCAGAGCTTGCTTGCGGGGTTGCTGGAAATCTCCGTAGATCTGGAAAACGATGCTTTCCCAATGGACGTCTACAAGGCCGAAATGGACCGCTGCCCGGAATACACCCTTCTTGCAACGCTGTACGCGTCGATTGACAGCGACCGTATGGAGTATTGGGGTAGCCGTTGGGACATGGAAAACCACAGGTCGGTTCTTGTGCATGAAGAAAACAAAGCTCTGGATTTCGTCTACGACACGCTGGAAACCTTCGGCTACCAGATGTCCGACGAGGAAGCGGCTTTGCAGGATGGAACGCATGAGCTGTTTCAGGATGAGCCCATAGACTGAACTTGATATTTCGTACCACGGCAGGATATGCAGTTGCTTTTCTCCCGGCTGCATGATGGGTGATCGCGCCGTCTGCTTCAAGGCCCAGCGGCGATTTTATTTTGATGATGGAGGACGGGCATGACACGGCAAGATCTGGAAAAGCACTTGAAACTGCGGCGGCAGCTGATGGAATGCAGGGACATCCTGCAAAACCTCAAGCGGTCCGTCGGTCCCGGCACACAGGCTCTTACCGGTATGCCTCATGCGCCGGGGGTCAAGGATAAGGTCGGCGACCTGGCGACAGAGATCGCCTACATGGAGCGCCGCGTGGCCGCTTTGCAGGCAAAAGTGGATGACCAGGCTGTGGAGGTCCGCAATTTCATTGCCGGAGTGCAGGACGACCAGATGAAAATCATCCTGTCGCTCCGATATATACGCGGTCTGACATGGATCGAGGTGGCTCTGGTGCTGGGCGGGAGAAACACCGGCAGCGGTGTCCGGTCGGCGGTATGGCGCTTCTTTGCCGACGAACCCAGTGACAGCGAAAGTTGAAACACGGTGAGCGCCTCTGAGACACTGCGAACGCTTGTGCAACGCCCTCCCGTGTGCTACTATACACTCGTAAAATCCTACACAAGCCAAGGCGACCGGCGAAAGGCGGCCGCCATTTTTATTGGGAGGAGGTGTTTTGCAGTACGGCCCGTGTTGCTCCTTTGCGCGGGATTCACCGCCTGGCTTTGGGAACAGTCGCCGCTGTTCCCGGGGACGGGCGCTCGAATCAAAGGAGAGAAAACAATGTTTGGAATTGTTGTTTTGGCCGTCTATGCAGCGATGATGATTGGCGTCACACTGATTTTCACCCGCAGAGCGACCAACGCAGAAAGTTTCCACGTAGCAGACCGGCGCATTGGAGCCACGTCGGCGGCCATGAGTATTGCCGCCACCTGGATCTGGGCGCCGTCTTTGTTTACGTCGTCCGAAATGGCCTACACAAAGGGAGTGCCGGGAATGTTCTGGTTCCTGGTGCCGAATGTGCTGTGCCTGATCCTCTTTATCCCCTTCGCAAAACGCATTCGGAAGCAATATCCGGAGGGTATCACCCTGACCGGCTACATGACCGAAAAATACCACTCCCCGAAGGTCAAGGGCGTTTACTCCTTCCAGTTGGGGGCGCTGGCCGTCCTTTCGACAGCCGTACAGCTCCTTGCCGGCGGCAAGACGTTGGCCTTGCTCACAGGTTTGCCCTTCTGGAGCATGACGCTGGCCCTGGCCGTCATTGCCTATTCCTATTCCCGCTTTTCTGGCATCAAGGCGTCGGTGACTACCGATGTCGTCCAGTTGGGCATCATACTCTTGGGCGGCGCACTGCTGGTGACACTGGGCCTCCGGCTGACCGGCGGCCTGGAGACGGTGCGGGCCGGGCTGGGTTCCGTCAGTGGGGAGTACATTTCCCTGACATCCGCCTCCGGCGTCGAGGTGCTGTTGAGCTTTGGCCTGCCTACCGCCGTCGGCCTTATTTCCGGGCCATTCGGCGATCAGTGTTTTTGGCAGAGGGTCTTCTCCATCCGCGAAGACCGCATCGGCCGCTCCTTTTTGGGGGCGGCCATTCTGTTTGCCCTCGCGCCCATTGCTATGGGCACGATTGGCTTTCTGGCGGCCGGCACCAGCTTCCAGGCGGAAGACCCAGGCATGGTAAATTTCGAGTTTGTCATGTCCCTGCTCCCGGCATGGGTGCTGGTACCCTTCTTGTTTATGGTCATCTCCGGGCTGCTCTCCACGGTAGACAGCAACCTGTGCGCCGCAGCATCCCTTACCACCGATTGGATGACCGGCGAAGGCCCTGACAACATCCGCGCTTCCCGGCGCGTGATGCTGGCCCTGCTGGCCGTGAGTATCCTAATCGCCAACATTCCCGGCCTGACCGTGACCCATCTGTTCCTGTTCTACGGCACCCTGCGCGCATCCACGCTGCTTCCCACGGTGATGACGCTGCTGGGCAAGCGGCTCTCGGCCGGCGGGGTGTACGCCGGTGTCCTGACCGCCCTGTGTGTCGGGCTGCCCATTTTTGCCTGCGGCAACCTCATGGACATCCCTGCGCTCAAAACGATAGGCAGTTTGACAACCGTACTGTCGAGCGGTGCAGTCGCCCTGATCGCCTCCAAAAAGGAGGTGAGCCGGTCATGATGGAAATCATTGAAAAGCGTCTGTCCGAGCTGAAGCACCCCGAACAAAACGTGCGGATGCACAGCCAGAAGCAGATCAAGGAATACTGCCGCAGCATCTCCAAGTACGGCCAGACCAAGCCGATGGTCATCGACGAGGATGGGGTCATCCTGATCGGGAACGGCCTGTATGACGCCCTGCTGGCACTGGGCCGGGAGAGCGGCTCCTGCATGGTCAAGGCCGGACTGTCCGAGAAAGAAAAGAAAAAGCTTATGCTGGCCGACAACCGCATCTACTCCCTGGGCGTGGACAACATGAGTGTCTTCGACGAGATCATCGCCGAGCTGGCCGGTGATTTCGACATCCCCGGTTACGATGACGAGCTGCTGAACAGCCTGATTGCCGACACCGACAGTGTGGACGATATGCTGTCTGGCTATGGCATCATCAGCGATGAGGACCGGGCCAGCATGGAACGGGCAGGGGAGCGCTACCGCGAAAACGAAGCAGCCTTCGAGCAGGGGGCCGAGGAAGTACATCCTGTGCCGCAAAACGCCCCTGCACCCCAGGACGGCCAAGGGAACGCCTCTCCCAACGACTTTTCCGCCGGGGCCGAGGTAACACCCGCCTCCACTGAGAACGCCCAGGACGCCCCGGCAGAGCGGTTGCAACGAAGATATCTGATCTGCCCCCGCTGCGGCGAAAAGATTTGGCTGTGAGGTGGGCAGATGAGCATACGCAAAAAAGAAGGCAGCATGGACGTGGTGCAGGCCGCGCGGCTGCGCATCCGCAATGTGTTTTCCAACGGCGTCCCAGTCTACATGAGCTTTTCGGCCGGCAAGGACAGCCTTTGCATGAGCCACCTGGTCTATGACCAGATCCGGCAGGGGCGCATCGACGCCAGCCAGCTGATTGTCGTGTTCATCGACGAGGAAGCGCTCTACCCCAGCATGGAGGCAATGACCATGCGCTGGCGTAAACGTTTCCTCAGCGTGGGAGCACAGTTCCGCTGGTATTGCCTGCCGCTGAAACAAATCTCTGTTCTGCGCCAACTGCAGAACTCCGAGAGCTGGATCACCTGGGAGCCGGGCAAAGAGGACTGCTGGGTGCGCACCCCGCCTCCTTGGGCGATACGTTCCTGCCCGTACCTGGAATATGTCGGGCAGATGACCTATCAGGACTTTTTGACCAAGATCACCCGCGACGGCATCCAGATGACTGGCGTCCGCGCCAGTGAGTCAGTGCAGCGCCTGCAGTACATCGCCCGGATGAAGACCGAAAAGGACGGCCTGAGCAGCCGCAACGCCGTTGCCCCGATTTATGATTGGAAGGACAATGACATCTGGCTGTACATCAAGGAGCACGACCTGGATTTCCCCGAGGCGTATATGGACCTGTACCGGGTGGGAACACCAAAGCCCCGCCTGCGGCTGAGCAACTATTTTGCCTCCGAGTCCATCGCCGGGCTGCGGCAGGTGGCAGAGGTAGACCCGACCCTTTGGGAGCGGATCGAGCGCCGCGAGCCGAATGCCTATCTGACCCTGCTGTACTGGGACAGCGAGATGTTCCACCGATCCACCCGGAAACGCCGGCAGATGGAAGGTGAGGTGCAGAAAGACTACAAAGCCATCCTGACCGAGATGCTGATCCGGCACCCGGAAAAGTATTTCACCAATGAGAAAACCTATCATGTGGCTATGCAGTACCGGCGATTTTTCATCAAATCGGCCAACATGATGACCCCCAAATCCATGCGCACCATGCACGACGCATTGGTGGCGGGAGACCCCAAGCTGCGCAGCCTGAGAGCGCTGTTTACCGCCGTTTATACCGACTACGCCAACTACAACAGGGCTGACCTGGCCCGTCGAAAGATTAACTATTAAAAGTCAACCCTAAAAATGAGTGGAGGTGAAAGAGGAG
>LBJMR02800__coassemble_359_pt1 | contig 35923 bp, 29 predicted proteins | sample LBJMR02800__metabat2_high_PE_029 | metagenome-assembled genome bin LBJMR02800
CTACCAACTGAGCTACAGAGGCGCACCGGACGTTGATTATTATACCGCAAAATCCAAATTTGTAAAGAGGAAAATGCAAATTTTTTCAAAGAATTTGAAAAATAACGCGTGTGCGCCAAAACTTTTTGCGCCCGGCGGCCCTGATTGCTTTTTGGGCGGGATTATGGTTAAATAATCTTTTGAAAAGAGCTATTCGAAATCATTTTGCCGGAGGGAACAGAGAGAACGACATGGCAAAAAAACAGGAATACGGCAACGAGAGCATTACTTCGCTGAAGGGGGCCGACCGGGTCCGCAAGCGCCCGGCAGTCATCTTCGGCTCGGACGGCGTGGACGGCTGCGCCCACTCCATCTTTGAGATCATCTCCAACTCCATCGACGAGGCCCGGGACGGCTACGGCAAGGTCATCAACGTGACCCGCTGCAAGGACGGCAGCGTCCGGGTGGAGGACTTTGGCCGCGGAATGCCGGTGGACTGGAACAGCGGCGAGGGGCGCTACAACTGGGAGCTGCTGTTCTGCGAGATGTACGCCGGCGGCAAGTACGGCGAGGGCGAGGACAACTATGAGTTCAGCCTGGGCCTGAATGGTCTGGGCCTGTGCGCCACCCAGTATTCTTCGGCCTGGATGACCGCTGACATCTACCGGGACGGCTTCCACTATCACCTGGACTTTGCCAGGGGCGAGAACGTGGGCGGCCTGAAAAAGGAGCCCTACAAGGGCCGCCGCACCGGCAGTATCATCCACTGGAAGCCGGACGACGAGGTGTTCACCGACATCGACGTGCCGGCCAGCTATTATAAAGATGTGCTGCGCCGCCAGGCGGTGGTCAACGCAGGGCTGACTTTGACCTTTACCGACGAAAAGGAGCCCGACCCCGCCACCGGCAAGCCCTGGCAGGAGAGCTACTGCTACGAAAACGGGATCGCCGACTATGTCCGGGAGGCCGCCGGGGCCGACCCGCTGACCCCGGTGTTCACCTGCGAGTCGGAGGCCACCGGCCGCGACCGGGAGGACCAGCCCGACTACAAGGTGCGGATGAGCGCGGCCTTCTGCTTTTCCAACCAGGTCCAGCTGCTGGAGTTCTACCACAACTCCTCCTGGCTGGAGCACGGCGGCAGCCCCGAGCACGCCGTCCGCACCGCCTTTGTCTACCAGATCAACAAATACCTGAAGGACAAGGGGATGTACAAGAAAGGGGAGAGCTCGGTCAGCTTCCAGGACATCCAGGACTGCCTGGTGTATGTGTCGTCCAGCTTTTCCACCCGCACCAGCTACGAGAACCAGACCAAAAAGGCCATCACCAACAAGTTCATCTCCCAGGCAATGACCGACTTCCTCAAGCACTACCTGGAAGTCTACTTCCTGGAAAAGCCGGAGGAGGCCCAGAAGATCTGCCAGCAGGTGCTGGTCAACAAGCAGAGCCGGGAGCACGCCGAAAAGACCCGCCAGAGCATCAAAAAGACCCTGTCCACCCAGATCGACCTGGCCAACCGGGTGCAGAAGTTTGTGGACTGCCGCACCAAGGACCCCGCCCGCCGGGAACTGTACATCGTGGAGGGTGACTCGGCCATGGGCGCGGTCAAGACCAGCCGGGACAGCGAGTTCCAGGCCATCATGCCCATCCGGGGCAAGATCCTCAACTGCCTCAAGGCCGACTACGCCCGCATCTTCAAGTCGGACGTCATCGTGGACCTGATCAAGGTGATGGGCTGCGGCATCGAGCTGGGGGGCAAGTACAACAAGGAGCTTGCCACCTTCAGCCTGGACAACCTGCGTTTCAACAAGATCGTCATCTGCACCGACGCGGATGTGGACGGCTACCAGATCCGCACCCTGGTGCTGACCATGCTCTACCGCCTGACCCCCACCCTGATCGAAAAGGGGTACGTCTATATCGCAGAGTCGCCCCTGTACGAGATCAACACGAAAGACGAGACCTGCTTTGCCTACACCGAGGCCGAGAAGGCGGCCTTCCTCAAAAAGATCGGGGATAAAAAGTACACCATCCAGCGCTCCAAAGGCTTGGGTGAAAATGACCCGGAGATGATGTGGCTGACCACCATGAACCCCGAGAGCCGCCGCCTGATCAAGGTCATGCCCACCGACGCGGCCGAGACGGCCAAAGTGTTCGATATCCTGCTGGGGGACAACCTGGCCGGCCGCAAGGACCACATCGCCGCCCACGGGGCCGAGTATCTGGATGACCTCGATCTGTCGTGAGAGAAAGAGAAACTATGCCTAGAAAACAAACCAAAAAGACCTCCAAGCCGGTGCGCCCCCAGCTGGGGGAGGGGGTGCAGATCCTGAACGCGGGCAGCGTCCTGGAGGACCCCATCACCCGCACCCTGGAAACGAACTATATGCCCTACGCCATGAGCGTCATCGTCAGCCGGGCCCTGCCCGAGATCGACGGCTTCAAGCCGGCCCACCGCAAGCTGCTGTACACCATGTACGGCATGGGCCTGCTGAAGGGGGCGCGGACCAAGTCCGCCAACATCGTGGGCGCCACCATGCACCTGAACCCCCACGGCGACGCCGCCATCTACGACACCATGGTCCGGATGGGCCGGGGCAACGAGAGCCTGCTGGTGCCCTATGTGGACAGCAAGGGCAACTTTGGCAAGGCGTACAGCCGGGATATGTCCTGCGCCGCCGCCCGCTACACCGAGGCCCGGCTGGAGCCTGTCTGCGAGGAGCTGTTCCGGGACATCGACAAGGAGACGGTGGACTTTGTGCCCAACTACGACGGCACCACCACCGAGCCCACCCTGCTGCCGGTCACTTTCCCCACCATCCTGGCCAACAACACGCTGGGCATCGCGGTGGGCATGGCCTGCAACATCTGCTCGTTCAACCTGGCCGAGCTGTGCGCCACCACCGTGGCCCTCATCAAGGACCCCAGGCACGACATCAGCACCACCATGCCCGCCCCCGACTTTGTGGGCGGCGGCCAGATCCTCTACGACGCGGCCCAGATGCGGGATATTTTTGAGACGGGCCGGGGCAGCGTCAAGGTGCGGGCCCGGTGGCGCTCGGTCCCCGGCGAAAACATGATCGAGATCACCCAGATCCCGCCCACCACCACGGTGGAAGCCATCATGGACAAGATCGCCGAGCTGGCCAAGGCCGGCAAGCTGAAAGAGCTGAGCGATATGCGCGACGAGACCGACCTGAACGGTCTCAAACTGACGCTGGACCTCAAGCGCGGGGTGGACCACGACCGCCTGATGGCCAAGCTGTTCAAGCTGACCCCGCTGGAGGACAGCTTCAGCTGCAACTTCAACATCCTCGTCTCGGGCCAGCCCCGCGTGATGGGGGTGCGGGAGATTCTGCAGGAGTGGACGGCCTTCCGCACCGAGTGCGTCCGCCGCCGCACCTACTACGATTTGCACGGCAAGGAAAAGCGGCTCCACCTGCTGGAAGGCCTGGCGGCCATCCTGCTGGACATCGACAAGGCCATCCAGATCATCCGGGAGACCGAGGAGGAGGAGGAAGTGGTGCCCAACCTGATGATCGGTTTCGGCATCGACGAGGCCCAGGCGGAGTATGTGGCCGAGATCCGGCTGCGCCACCTGAACCGGGAGTATATCCTCAAGCGCACCGGCGAGATCGAGGAGCTGAAACAGGAGATCGACGACCTGAACGACATCCTGGCCAAGCCCGCCCGCATCCGCCGGATCATCATCCAGGAGCTGACGGCGGCGGCCAAAAAGTACGGCCAGCCCCGCCGCAGCGAGATCCTCTACGACCTGCCCGCCGGCGACGATGCCGCCGAGGAGGAGGCGGTGCCCGACTACCCCGTCACCGTCTTTTTCACTCGGGAGGGCTATTTGAAAAAGATCACCCCCCAGAGCCTGCGCACCGCCGGCGCCCACAAGCTGAAAGAGGGCGACGAGATCGTGGTCCAGGCCGAGGCCCGCAACAATCTGGAAGCCCTGTTCTTTACCGACCGGCACCAGGTCTACAAGACCCGCCTGTCCGAGTTTGAGGACGGCAAGGTGAGCCAGATGGGCGTCTACCTGCCCACCCGCCTGGGCATGGAGGAAGGGGAAACGCCCATCGCCATGGTCCTGACCGCTGACTACAGCGGCTGGATGCTGTTCTTCTTTGCCAGCGGCAAATGCGCCAAGGTGCCCCTGGCCTCCTACGCCACCAAGCAGAACCGCCGCAAGCTGCTGCGGGCCTACAGCGACAAGGAGCCGCTGGCGGCTTTGCTCTTCCTGCCGGAGGAGCAGGAGCTGGCCATCCGCACCAGCGCCGGCCGGCTGCTGCTGGTGGGCTCGGCCCAGATTGCCGAAAAGGCCACCCGGGACAGCCAGGGCGTGGCGGTGGTCACTCTGAAAAAGAACCAGTCCATCACCTCGGTCCGCCTGGCGGCCGGGCTGGACCTGGCCGACCCCCACCGCTACCGGGTGCGCACCCTGCCGGCGCTGGGCGCGCTGCTGCGGGGGGACGACATCGCCGAACAGACCACCCTGCTGTAAGGAGGCGTTTATGCAAACCATCGACCTGATCTGCCTGGGCAAACTGAACGCCAAATACTGCGCCGAGGGGGTGGCGGAATACGCCAAGCGGCTGTCCGCCTTCGCCAACTTCAAGATCATCGAGCTGCCGGAAGAAAAGATCGAGGAGAAAAACGCCTCGCCTGCGCTGGTGGCCCGCGCCCTGGAAAAGGAAGGTAAAGCTATCCTGTCCCATGTCCGGCGGGGGCAGAGCCTCGTGGCCCTGTGCGTGGAGGGCAAACTGGTGTCCAGCGAGGAGCTGGCCGCCCTGCTGGCCGGCAAGGCCGCCAGCGGCGCGGGGGACGTCGTCTTTGTGATCGGCTCGTCCCACGGCCTGTCGGAGGAGGTCAAGCGGGCGGCTTCGGCCCGCATCAGCCTGGGGCGGATCACCCTGCCCCACCAGCTGGCCCGCCTGGTGTTGACCGAACAGCTCTACCGCGCCTGCACCATCAACGCGGGGATGAAATACCACAAGTAAAAACTGCACAGGACCTGCCCGGGCGGGGTTTGTTTACTCTTGTGTCGGCGTGGGCCGGGTGCTATTATGAGTGAAAACAACGACGCGAGGAAAGGAGGCCGCCCCCTATGCGGGCTTTGCTTGCCGGACTGCGCCGCTTTGCGGGCGAGCGCGTCCAATATTACCGCGACGACCGCGAAGCCATCGCGGCAAACAACATCCGCGCCCTGCAGACCAGTTCCTGCCTGACACTGGGCTTTTTGCTCGTGTTCCTGGCGGTGTCGCCCTGGGCCCTGCCGGGGTGGCGGCCTTCGGTCTGGCATCTGGCGTTCGTGCCGGCTTCGGCGGGGATGTGCGTGCTGGCGGCGGTCCTTGGTCGCCGGGGCAAAAAGCAGCCCGCTCTGAGCACGGTGCTGTGCGTTTTGTATGAGGCGGTGCTCTATCTGGGGGTGCTGCTGATCGACGCGCCGGGCTCGCCCGAAGCGCCGGCCATCTTTCTGCCGCTGGTGGTCATCGCCATGCCGGCTTTGTTCAACCTACCCTTTTTGTTCACCTATGGGCTGATCCTGCTGGCCGTGGCGGGCTATACGGCGGCCGCCTTCCTGTACAAGCCGTCCCTGCTGGTGCGGTACGACCTGTTCCAGCTGGCGGCGTCAGTGGGCTTTTCCCTGGCGGTCAGCTACATGACCAGCGATCTGCGCATCCGGGCCTACAAGGTGCGCAGGGCCTATCAGCAGCAGTCCACCCACGACCTCTTGCTGCCGGAGCTGTACAACCGCGCGGCCTTTGAGCAGGCGGTCCGCTCCAGCTTGGCCGCCGCCGGCCCTGGCGACGTCGTTGACTTCGGGGTGGTGGACCTGGACGACTTCAAGCAGATCAACGACACCCAGGGGCACCTGTTCGGGGATACCGTCCTTCAAAGCCTGGGGCGGGCCATGCAGGAAGTGGGACGTCCGGGGGACCTGGTGGGCCGCTTCGGCGGGGACGAGTTCGTCCTGTTCGCCCAGGGGAACATCTCGGAAGAAGGGGTCCGCCAGCGGTTCGAGCGCCTGGGTGGCGCCCTGAAAGAGGCGGTGCCGCCGGGCTGCCCGGTCAGCATCACCTGCAGTCTGGGCATCGTCTGCGCCAGCGGGCAGGGCGTGGAGTACGAGCAGCTGTTCCGCCAGGCCGACGCCGCCCTCTACCGGGCCAAGGCCATGGGCAAAAACACCTTCTGCCTGACCCGCTACCAGCCCGAATGAATTTTATCCACAAACGAGAAGGCCCCTGCGGACCATACCGGTCTGCAGGGGCCTTTTTTGTGCAGTTTGGGGCGTTGATCAGAAGGCGATCTTTTCTTCCAGCCAGCCCTTCAGCTGGTCGATGGGCAGGCGGACCTGCTCCATCGTGTCGCGGTCGCGGACGGTGACGCAGTTGTCGGCAGCGATGCCCTTGGCCTCGTCGCCCACGGTGTCAAAGTCCACGGTGATGCAGTACGGGGTGCCGATCTCGTCCTCGCGGCGGTAGCGCTTGCCGATCGAGCCGGTCTCGTCGTAGTCCACCATGAAGTACTTGGACAGCTCGTTGCGGATCTCCATGGCCTTGGGGCCCAGCTTTTTGCTCAGGGGCAGCACGGCGCACTTGAAGGGGGCCAGGGCCGGGTGCAGGTGCAGCACGGTGCGCACGTCCTCCTTGCCCTTGGCGTCCACCAGGCGCTCCTCGTCGTAGGCCTCGCACAGGAAGGCCAGGGCCACGCGGTCGCAGCCCAGGGACGGCTCGATGACGTAGGGGATATAGTGCTCGCCGGTCTCGGGGTCGAAGTACTCCAGGCTCTTGCCCGAAGCCTCCTGATGGCGGCTCAGGTCGTAGTTGGTGCGGTCGGCGATGCCCCACAGCTCGCCCCAGTCGGTGAAGGGGAAGGCGTACTCGATGTCGGTGGTGGCGCGGCTGTAGAAGGCCAGCTCGGCGGGCTCGTGGTCGCGCAGGCGCAGGTGTTCTTCCTTGATGCCCAGGCTCAGCAGCCAGTTCTTGCAGAACTCCTTCCAGTAGGCGAACCACTCCAGGTCGGTGTCCGGCTTGCAGAAGAACTCGCACTCCATCTGCTCGAACTCGCGGGTGCGGAAGGTGAAGTTGCCCGGGGTGATCTCGTTGCGGAACGCCTTGCCCACCTGGCAGACGCCGAAGGGCAGCTTGCGGCGGGTGGTGCGCTGGATGTTGGCAAAGTTGACAAAGATGCCCTGGGCGGTCTCGGGCCGCAGGTAGCACACCGAGGAGCTGTCCTCGGTGACGCCGATGGCGGTCTTGAACATCAGGTTGAACTTGCGGATGGGGGTAAAGTCGTGCTTGCCGCACACCGGGCAGACCACCTGCTCGTGCTCGGCGATGAACTGGTCCATCTCGTCAAAGCTCATGGCGTCCACGTTGACGTCGGGGAACTCGTCCGCGATCAGCTTGTCGGCCCGGTGGCGGGCCTTGCAGGCGCGGCAGTCCAGCAGCGGGTCGGAAAAGCTGGCCACATGGCCGGTGGTGACCCAGGTCTGGGGGTTCATCAGAATGGCGGCGTCCAGGCCCACGTTGTAGGGGCTCTCCTGCACGAACTTTTTCAGCCATGCCTTTTTGACGTTGTTCTTGAACTCGACGCCCAGGGGGCCGTAGTCCCAGCTGTTGGCCAGGCCGCCGTAGATCTCGGAGCCGGGGAAAACGAAGCCCCGGTTCTTGCACAGGGCCACGATCATATCCAGTGTCTTTTCGCTGTGTTCCATAACAAATACATCCTTTCCGTCCGCGGCTGGTTTGCCGTGTCGTGTATGCCGGCCCGGCGGCTCCGGGCGCGGTGCCCCTCTACTTTACCATGTCAGGCGCAAAATGGCAAGAGGCGCAGCTCACAGCACCCACTCGCCGTTTTCAAACAGGGCGACGTCCTGCCCGCTGCGGGTGCGGCCGGTGATGCGGGTGTCGGCCGCGCCGATCATCACGTCCTCGTGGATCAGGGACTGGTTCATCCCGCGGGCCAACAGCTCCTCCTCGCTCAGGGCGTTGCCGCCGCGGGTGGTGCCGGGGTAGCTGGCGCCGAAGGCGATGTGGCAGGAGGCGTTCTCGTCGAACAGGGTGTTGTAGAAGATGACGCCGCTGCGGTTGATGGGGCTGGAAGCGGGCACCAGCGCCACCTCGCCGATGTGGCGCGCGCCCTCGTCGGTGTCCAGCACTTCGCCCAGCAGGGCGGCGTTCTCCTCCGCGCCGTACTCGACGATGCGGCCGCCCTTGAAGGTGACGTGGAAGCCCTTGATGGCCTGGCCGCCGTGGATATAGGGCTTGGTGCCGTAGACCACGCCGTCCACCTTGTCCTTGTGGGGGGCGGTGAACACTTCCTCGGTGGGGATGTTGGGCAGGAAGCTGACCCCCTTTTCGCTGCGGGAAGCGGCGCTCTCCCAGACGGCGCCGTCGGCCAGGCCCACGGTCAGGTCGGTGCCATTGGAGCTCTCAAAGTGGACCGATTCCAGGTCCAGGGCGTTCATCTTGTCCTGCAGCACGGTCAGACGGTCCAGATGGGCCTGCCAGGCCCCCACGGGGTCGCCGCCGGTGACGCGGCAGGTGTCGAAGATCAGCTGCCACAGCTTTTCCACCGCCTCGTCTTCGGCGAGGTCGGGAAAGAGCTTTTTGGCCCAGGCGGGGGAGGGCATGGCCGCAATGGACCACTGCACCCGGTCGTTCATGGTGTAGCTGCGCCAGGGCATCAGGGCCTTGCGGCGGGCGGCGTTCACCCGGCTGACCTTGCCGGCGTCCAGACCGGCCAGGGCTTCGGGGTCGCTGGCCAGCAGGCTCAGCACGCAGACGCCGCCCTCGCTCTCGGCGTAGTCCAGATAGCTGCGCAGGACGTAGGGCTTGACGTCGCACAGGGCCTCCTCGGAGCCCTTTTCCATGCGGATGCGGGTGAGAGTGTCGTCCGACCAGTCCACCCGGACGTCCCGGGCGCCGGCGTCGAAGGCGCTGGCCGCGCACAGGCGGGCCAGGGGGGCGGCCGCCAGGGGCGCGGAGATGATGAGGGTCTGGCCCGGCTGGACGTTGACGCCGATCCGAACGATGAAGCCGGCATATTTCTGCAAGAGCTGTTCAAAATTCTGCATAGTGGTATCCTTTCTTTTCTAAAAAGAGAATGGGCTGCTGCTCCCCAGTATAACCCATCCGGCGGCCGTTGTCCACCGCCTGGCGGCGAGCTTTTCTTCTAAAATACTTGCATATTCCGCCGATGTGTGGTATATTCTGATAGTACGAATACACGATTGAATGGAAAGTGGGCCGCAAGGTCCGCTTTTCTTGTTTGATATGGAGGTTTTTTGAGCATGGCGAAGCAAGCGGGCGGGAACACCGCGCGGCGTGTCGAGGCGCTGGTGCGCCCCATCGTGGAAGGCATGGGCCTGCGGCTGTGGGACGTCGTCTTTGAAAAGGAGGGGCCCGACTGGTACCTGCGGGTCCTGATCGACCGGGACGGCCCCATGGATACCGACACCTGCGCGGATGTGTCCCATGCGCTGGACCCCGTTCTGGACGAGGCCGACCCCATCCCCCAGAGCTATTACCTGGAAGTCGGGTCCCCCGGCCTGGGCCGCCGTCTGACCCGGCCCGAACACTACGACGCCCTGATGGGCCAGAAGATCCGGGTCCGGCTGTACCGGCCCGACCCCGCCGGCCGGCGGGAGCTGGAAGGCGTCCTGACCGCCCGCGAGGAGGACGCCGTCACGCTGGAGACGGAGGCCGGGCCGGCCGTCGTGGCGCTGAGCGCCGTCAGCAAGGCCCAGCTGTGCGACGACGAAGACTTGTTCTGATAGATCATACCAAAAACATACCGGGAGGAATACTGGAAAATGGCAGGCAACAACGAATTTTTTGAAGCGCTTACCATGCTGGAACATGAGCGCGGCATCACCGCCGAATATTTGATCGAGAAGATCCGGGCTGCGATCGTCATCGCGGTCAAAAAGAACTACGACGTGGAGGACGACAACGTCTCGGTGGAGATCGACCCCGCCACCGGCGTGTTCAACGTGGCGCTGGTGCAGGACGTGGTGGCCGACGAGGACTGGGAGAACGAGCACACCCAGATCCCCCTGAGCAAGGCGCAGACCCTGCGCCGCACCTACCAGCCGGGGGACCGGGTGGTGACCCCCCTCAAGACCAAGGAGTTCGGCCGCATCGCCGCCCAGACCGCCAAGCACGTCATCCGGCAGGGCATCCGGGAGGCCGAGCGCAGCCAGCAGCTCAGCGAGATCCAGTCCAAGAGCCACGACATCGTCATGGCCACCGTCACCCGCGTGGACCATGAGCGCGGCATCGTGGCCGTGGATATGGGCAAGGGCGGCGAAGCCATCCTGCCCCGCAGCGAGCAGGTGCCCGGCGAGACTTATACCGAGGGCCAGCAGCTGCAGGTCTACGTCATCGACGTGGTCAGCACCGAGCGTGGCCCCCGCGTCATGATCAGCCGCACCCACCCCGGCCTGGTCAAGCGGCTGTTCGAGCTGGAAGTGCCCGAGATCTTCGACGGCACCGTCGAGGTCAAGGCCATCAGCCGCGAGGCCGGCACCCGCACCAAGATGGCGGTGGCCTCCCGCGACCCCAACGTCAACCCCGTCTCGGCCTGCATCGGCCCCCGCGGCGACCGTGTGGCCGCTGTGGTGGAGCACCTGCACGGCGAGAAGATCGACATCGTCCAGTGGAGCGAGGACCCCGCCGCCTTCATCGCCTCGGCCCTCAGCCCCGCCAAGGTGCTCAAGGTGGAGCTGCTGCCCGGCGAGACCCGCTCCTGCCGGGTGACCGTGCCGGACGGCCAGCTGAGCCTGGCCATCGGCAACAAGGGCCAGAACGCGCGCCTGTGCGCCCGCCTGACCGGCTACAACATCGACATCCGGCCCGAGAGCGGCTACTACGGCGAGGAGGAGGACAAGCCCGAGGCGCCCGCCCCTGAGGCCGAAGCCCCCGCCGGGGCTGACGGGGCCGCAGAATAAGCAGGGGAGGGAACCAGATGCCGCAAAAGCCGCTGAAACAGAAAAAGATCCCCATGCGCCAGTGCATCGGCTGCCAGACCAGCCGCCCCAAAAAGGAGCTGGTCCGGGTGGTGCGGGGCCCCGACGGGACCATCAGCATCGACACGGTGGGCAAAAAGCCGGGGCGCGGGGCCTACCTCTGCCCCGACCCCGCCTGCCTTGCCAAGGCGCAGAAGAAAAAGGCGCTGGAGCGCAGCTTTGAACAGCCCGTCCCCGCCGAAGTATATCAGGCGCTGGCCGCGCAGCTGGCCGGCGTCCAGGCTGCAAAGGAGGGAACCGATGCCAAAGCATAACACGCCCCGCCCCCCAAAGCCGGCCCAGCCGCCGGCCGACGCCCTGTTCCAGGCCATGAGCCTTGCCCGCAAGGCCGGCCGCCTGGTGATGGGCTTTGACGCAGTGGAGGAAGCCGCCGTCAAGGGCAAGGCATGGCTGGTCCTGACAGCCGCCGACGCCAGCCCCAAAACCGTGCAGAGGCTGCGCAACAGCATCGGCGACCTGGTGGATGTGCTGTCCACCCCGCTGACCATGGACCGGCTGGCCCCTCTGGGCCGCCGTCCGGTGGCCGTCTGCGCCGTGACCGACCGCAACCTGGCCAAACTGTGCTATGACCGGCTGGATGAATGCGGCGTCATCAAACACGAGGAGGAAATGACTGAATGATCGTAAAATATAAAGTGACTGATTTTGCCAAGGACACCGGCCTGCCCGTCAGAAAGATCCTCGATACCCTGACGGCCATCGGCGTCAAGGATAAAAAGAACAGCTCCATCCTGGAAGAAAAGGAGCTGAACGCCCTGCTGGACCGCCTGAGCCGGGACAACAGCGAGGCCGACCTGTCCGCTTTCCTGAACAGCGGCAAGCCCGAGCCCAAGCCCGCCCCCGCCAAGGAGGCCGGCAGCGCCCCCAAGGGCCAGAAGGGCGGCAATAATAACGGCAAGAACGCTCAGCCCAAGGCCGCCAAGGGCGGCAATGCCAACGCTGCCAACAACAACGGCGGCGCCCAGAAGAACGGCGGCGCAAAGCAGCCTCAGGCCCAGAACCAGAACCAGGGCCAGAAGGACGGCCAGAACGCGCCCCGCAAAAACCAGCCCCAGCAGCCCCACAAGAAGCGGGATGAAAAGACCGTCTCCTTCAGCGAGCTGGCCCGGGAGACCGGCACCAAGGCCGGCGCGTCCGAGGCAGTGCAGGTCAAGCGGGAGAACAACCAGGTCACGGTGGACACCCGCACGGTGGACGTCAACGTGGACCGCTTCGACGTCCGCTACGACGACCTGGCCTCCACCAAGAACACCGAGAACCGCCGCAAGCCCACCCCGCAGGGCAACAAGCAGAAGTTCAGCCAGCGGACCCAGCGCCAGCGCCAGCAGTTCCAGAAGGGCAAGCGGGAGACCGAGGCCGAGCGGATGCAGCGCATCCAGCTGGAAAAGGCCCGCAACGCCCAGCTGAAAGTCTCCATCCCCGACGAGATCACCATCGCCGAGCTGGCCGCCCGCCTCAAGCAGCAGGTCAGCAAGGTCATTGCCAAGTGCATGCAGATGGGCGAGATGCACGCCATCAACGACGTCATCGACTTTGACACCGCCTCCCTCATCGCCGAGGAGTTCCGCGCCAAGGTGGAGCACGAGGTCCACATCACCATCGAGGAGCGTCTGTTCGTGCAGGAAGAGGACAACGAGGCCGATCTGGTGGCCCGCCCGCCGGTGGTCTGCGTCATGGGTCACGTCGACCACGGCAAGACCAGCATCCTGGACGCCATCCGCAAGACCAACGTCACCGCAGGCGAGGCCGGCGGCATCACCCAGGCCATCGGCGCCTACCAGGTCCGGGTGGGGGACGACCTGATCACCTTCCTGGACACCCCGGGCCACGAGGCTTTTACCTCCATGCGCGCCCGCGGCGCCAACATGACCGACATCGCCGTCCTGGTGGTGGCGGCCGACGACGGCATCATGCCCCAGACCATCGAGTCCATCAACCACGCCAAGGCCGCCGAGGTCAAGGTGATCGTGGCCATCAACAAGATGGATAAACCCACCGCCAACCCCGAGCGGGTGATGGAGGACCTGACCAAGTACGGCCTGATCGCCGAGGAGTGGGGCGGCGACACCGCCTGCATCCCCGTCTCGGCCCTGACCGGCCAGGGCATCAGCGACCTGCTGGAGCGGATCGTCCTGGAGGCCGAGGTCATGGAGCTGAAGGCCAACCCCAACCGCCGCGGCAAGGGCGCCGTGGTCGAGGCCCGTCTGGACAAGGGCCAGGGCCCCGTGGCCACCCTGCTGGTCCAGAACGGCACCCTGCGCGCCGGCGACGTCCTGATCGCCGGCACCGCCGTGGGCCGCGTGCGCACCATGCGGGACGACAAGGGCCGTGCCATCGAGGCGGCCGGCCCCTCCACCCCTGTGGAGATCACCGGCCTGACCGCCGTGCCCGAGGCCGGCGACCTGTTCGAGGCCGTCGAGGACGAGCGCCTGGCCCGTGAGCTGGCCGAAAAGCGCGCCGCCGCCGCCCGCGAAAAGCAGTTCTCCGCCTTCCAGAAGGTCACCCTGGATAACCTGTTCACCCAGATGGCCCAGAACGATATGAAGGAGCTGGCCATCGTGGTCAAGGCCGACGTCCAGGGCTCGGCCGAGGCCGTCAAGCAGTCGCTGGAAAAACTGTCCAACGACGAGGTCCGGGTCCGGGTCATCCACGCCGGCGTGGGCGCCATCAGCAAGTCGGACGTGGACCTGGCCGACGCCTCCAACGCCATCATCATCGGCTTCAACGTCCGCCCCGACAACATCGCCAAGGAAGAGGCCGCCGCCACCAAGGTGGAGATGCGGATGTACCGCGTCATCTACGACGCCATCAACGACGTTTCGGACGCCATGAAGGGTATGCTGGCTCCCAAGTACCGCGAGGTGGCTCTGGGCGAGCTGCAGGTCCGTCAGGTGTACAAGATCAGCAGCGTGGGCACTGTCGCCGGCTGCCGCGTCACCAACGGCAAGATCACCCGCGACAGCAAGATCCGCGTGGTCCGCGACGGCATCGTCATCGCCGAGGACGAGATCGCCTCGCTCCGCCGCTTCAAGGACGACGTCAAGGAAGTGGCCGAGGGCTACGAGTGCGGCGTCACCCTGGCCAAGTTCTCGGACGTGAAGGAGGGCGACGTCTACGAAGCCTTCCGCATGGAAGAATACAAGGACTGATCTTTCCGTCCAAGCCGGACGGATCACATTGCGCTTGCAGGAGTTTAAGATATGTCTGAGAAAAACATGGGCCGTCTGGCCCAGGATATGAAGCGGGAGATCATCGCCATCATCTCCCGCCTCAAGGACCCGCGGCTCGGCGGCGGCCTGCTGACCGTCACCCGGCTGGACGTGACGCCCGACCTGGATGTGGCAAAGGTCTATGTCAGCGTGCTGGGCAACCCCGACGGGCCCGCGCCGGTGGTGGAGGCGCTGAACCGCGCCGCCGGCCATGTCCGCACCGAGCTCAGCCGCAAGATGCACATCCGCAAGGCCCCCCGCCTGATCTTCGTGGAGGACGACGGGGCGGCGTATGCGGCCCATATCAATGAGCTGCTGAAAGAGCTGAACGTAGACAGCGGCGAACCGGCCGCCGAAACTGACGGGGAGTGACCCCCGCCCGGAAAGGATGACAACGCCATGACCGAACCGCTGAACGTGGAGCAGGCCGCCGCCCGGCTGCGGGCCGCCGGCAGCATCCTGATCCTCTGCCACAAAAACCCCGACGGCGACACCGTCGGCTGCGGCAGCGCCTTATACCACGCCCTGACCGCCCTGGGCAAGACAGCGGCCGTCCTGTGCGCCGACCCCATCCCGCGCCGCCTGGCTTACACCGAACCCCGGCTGTTCCGGGGCGAGTTCGAGCCGGAACTGGTGGTGGCGGTGGACGTGGCCGGGATGCAGCTCTTTGGAGACACGGGGCTGATGCCGGCTTACAGCCGCCGGGTGGACCTGTGCATCGACCATCACGCCGGCAACAGCGGCTACGCCCAGAACACCCTGCTGGATGCGGGCGCGTCCGCCGCGGCCGAACTGGTGTGCCAGGTGATCGAAGCGATGGGGGTGGCGCTGACGCCCCAGATCGCCGACTGCCTGTACACCGGGCTTGCCACCGACACCGGGTGCTTCCGCTTTTCCAACACCACCGCCGAGACCCACCGCACCGCCGCCCGCCTGATCGAGGCGGGAGCCCGGATCGAGGCGCTGAACACCGTCCTGTTCGCCACCCGGAGCCGCGGCCAGATGGAGGCGGAGCGGATCGCCCGCAGCCACCTGGAATACCATCTGGACGGCCGCTGCGCCCTGATCTGGCTGGACCGGGACGAGACTGCGGCCAGCGGGGCCGACCCCTCGGACCTGGAAGAACTGACCAGCCTGCCCATCGGCATCGAGGGCGTCAAGGCCGGGCTGACCTTCCGCCAGCAGCCCGGCGGGAGCTGGCGGGTCAGCATCCGCACCGCTCACGGGGTGGACGCCTGCGCCATCGCGCGGCGGCTGGGCGGCGGAGGCCATCTGCGGGCCGCCGGCTGCGAGCTGCTGGGCACGCTGGACAACGTCAAGCAGGCCGTGCTCGCCGAGGCGGCGTCTGTGCTGGACAGCGCAGAGGAGGAGAGCTGATGCAGGGCATCCTGATCGTAGATAAACCCGCCGGCTGGACCAGCTTTGACGTCATCGCCAAGATGCGCGGCGTGCTGGGCACCCGCAAGCTGGGGCACAGCGGCACGCTGGACCCCATGGCCACCGGCGTGCTGCCGGTGTTCTGCGGCGGGGCCAGCAAGGCGGTGGACCTGCAGCTGGACCACGACAAGACCTACCGCGCCGTCCTCCGGCTGGGGGCCCGCACCGACACAGGGGACACCACCGGCACGGTGCTGGAAAGCCGCCCCGTCACCGCCGGAGAGGCGGAACTGCTGGCGGCCCTGCCCCGCTTTGTAGGGCCCCAGATGCAGGTACCGCCCATGTATTCGGCAGTCAAGGTGAACGGCCAGCCCCTGTACAAGGCGGCCCGCCAGGGGATCACGGTGGAGCGAAAAGCCCGCCCCATCGAGATCTACAGCATCCAGTATGAGGGCAGCCCCGCCCCCGGGGAGTATGCCCTGACGGTGCGGTGCTCCAAGGGGACGTATATCCGCACCCTGCTGGAGGACATCGCCGCCGGCATGGGCCAGCTGGGCGCCATGAGCGCGCTGCGCCGGACCCGGGCCGGGCTGTTCACCGAAGCCGACGCCCACACCCTGGAGGAGATCCTGGCCGCCAAAGAGGCCGGGCCCGAAGCGCTGGCCGGGCTGCTGCTGCCGGTGGAGCGGGTGTTTGACCCGCTGCCCCTTTTGACGGTGGACCAGCGGACCGCCGCCCACCTCTACAACGGCTGCCCCACCAGCCGCTACCCCGCCGCCGACGGGCGCTACCGCGTCCGGGACGAGGCCGGGCAGTTTTTGGGCCTGGCCCAGATCGCCGGCGGAGTGCTGCGGGTGGAAAAACTGTTCGTGGAACGGACCTGAGAAACGGAAAGACTATGCAGATTTATCCTAGTATGTCGCCCCTGCAGCTTGGGGGCAAACAGGGCAGCGCGGTGGCGCTGGGCTATTTCGACGGCATCCACATCGGGCACCGGGCAGTGATCGGCGGCGCGGTGGACTGGGCGCAGGCCCACGGCGCGGCGGCGGCGCTGTTCACCTTCAAGCTGCCGGGCGGCAGCAAGATCAAGGGCCGCCGCCTGTTCTCGGTGGAGGACAAGCGCCGCATCGTGGCGGGGCTGGGGATCGAGCACTACCTGGTGCCCGCCTTTGCGGACATCATGGCCATGACGCCGGAACAGTTCGTCCTGGGGCTGGTGGCCGACTGCCGGGCCCGCGCCTTTTTCTGCGGCGAGAACTTTACCTTCGGGGCCAAGGCCGCCGGGGACCCCGCCCTGCTGAAAAAGCTGTGCGAGCCTCTGGGGGTGGAAGTGCACGTGCTGCCCATGGCCGCGTTCGAGGGCCGGCCGGTCTCCTCCACCCGCATCCGGGCGGCGCTGGAAGGCGGCGACATCCCCGCCGTCAACGCCATGCTGGGCACGCCCTATGCCATCCGGTTCCCGGTGCGGCATGGGGCCGGGCTGGGCCGCACCCTGGGGGTGCCCACCATCAACCAGGTCTACCCCGAGGGCTACCAGCTGCCGCGGTACGGCATCTACATCACCCGCACCTGGATCGACGGCAGGGCCTACCCCTCGGCCACCGGCCTGGGCACCCGCCCCACCGTCAACGACGACGCCACCAAGGTGACCTGCGAGACCTTCATCCCCGGCTTCCATGGCGATCTGTACGGCGCCGACCCGGCGGTGGAGTTCCACGCCTACCTGAGCCCCAGCAAAAAATTCGATACCCTGGACGAGCTGCGCGCCTGCATCCAGCACGCCGCCCGCCGGGCCGAAGAATATTTCCAGAAATAAAAGCAAAACCCCGACGTCTGCAGGACGCCGGGGTTTGCTTTATGCCCAGAGGCTGGGATTATGGAAGCGCTGGTCCAGGGCGGCGCTGAAGATGCGGCCGTTGAGGACGGTGCGGACCACCGTCTGCTTGACCTGTTCGGGGACCGATTGGTCGGCATCCATGCGGTCGAGGACGGCGGCTTCGTCCGCGGGGACAGGGCAGACCGCAGCCGAAAGGGAACCGGCGTCCGTCCCGGTGTCCAGGACCAGCGCGCCGGGGGCTTCGGGGGTCCAGGGCTGCCAGGCGGGCAGGGCGGAGGTGTTGGGGTCGCCGCTGCGCAGGAAGGCCGCCAGCGCCCCGGTGAAGGCGCCGGACAAAGCGTCCCAGCCCGGCCCGCCGGCGCCGGTCAGGCCGGCCATGGCGTTTTCGCCCGAGAGCAGGGGCAGGCTGATGCCGTGGTAGGAGCCAAGGCCCAGGGCGGTGATGGGGCTCTGGCTGTCCGGCGCGCCGCAGGCAAGCTCGCACAGCCAGATGGGCGCGCCGGTGCGGGGGGCCAGGGCGGCGGCAGCGGCCGCGCCGTTGAAGATGCGGTAGAGCTCGGAGCCGTAGGCGGTGGCAAAGTCCCGCGCCTGGGCGGCCTGGGCCGGGCTGAGGCCCTGCGCCTGGAATTGGGAGGCCAGCGGGCTGAACAGGCTGAACTCGGTGCGGCCGGTGACCAGCAGCAGGGGCACGCCGTTCAGCTGTGCGTCCGCAAAGCCGCCGCCGGGCAGCAGGACCCCGTCCGCGAACAGGTGGGGGAAACTGCTCATCCGAATGTCTCCGCCGTCGGGCATGAGGGCGCACAGCCGGGCCGGGTCCAGATCGTAGAGCCAGCGGCGGACGTCCTCGCCGCCGGCCAGCAGCCAGGCGGCCGCGGCGGCGTCGTCGGTGAAAAGCCCGTCCTCCACCGCCAGCGGGGCAAAGGCGCGGGCAGTCTGCCGGGCGCTGGCCGCGGGATCGGCCATGGTCAGCCCGCCCGAGAGGGAGACGGCTTTGTGGAACCGCCCCGCAAAATAGGGGCTTGCCAGCATGGCCAGCACGTCCCGGCCGCCCGCCGAAAAGCCCATGGCGGTGACGTTCCGGCTGTCCCCGCCGAACGCGGCGATGTTCTCCTGCACCCAGTCCAGCGCTTTGGCGGCGTCCAGCAGGGCGTAGTTGCCGGTGGCGTCGGGGCCGTTCTGAAGGGCGGGCAGGGCGTTGAAGCCCAGCAGCCCCAGCCGGTACCCCACCGAGACAAAGACGCAGCCGGCCTGTTCGGCCAGGCGGCGGCCGGGCAGCTCCAGAGTGGTGCCGGTGCGGTTGCCCCCGCCGTGGAAGTAGACCGCCACCGGCAGGCCGGACGCGCCGTCGGGGGCGTAGATGTCCAGTTTGAGGCAGTCCTCGGTGCCGGCGGCCATCCCGTTGCAGGGCTGCAGGGCCATGGGGCCGGGGGCGGTGCAGTCCAGCGCGCCGGTCCAGGGGGCGGGGTCCTGCGGGGGCTGCCAGCGCAGGGCCCCCGAGGGCTCGGCGCCGTAGGGCACCCCGTACCAGACCAGGCTCCGGCCGTTTTGGCGGCCCTGCACCGGGCCGTAGGCGGTGGGGCGGACAGGCCCCTGGAAAACGGGCTGGGAGGCCGGGGCGTCCCCGGCCGCGCCCGCCGGCAGGACCGGGGCTGCAAGGCCCGCCGCCGCCAGCGCGCCAGCTTTCAAAAAGCCGCGCCGTGTCAGATTCATGTGAAGTTCCACTTCCTTCCGGTTTTGCATTGGTACCAGTATACAGCAAACCGCCCCCCGCGCAAGTGAAAACTTTGCGAACAGGACCGGGTTTGGGCAGTTGTACACAAAATTGTTTTAACAAATTTGGAGGGGGAACGCTTGCTTTTTGCCGCCGTTTTTGCTATACTATCACCGTTACCGCGGCGCAGCGATGGGAGTATGCCCTCAGAAGGGAACACCGGTTCCCACCGCCCTGTCACGGCAGAAAAACAGAAAGAGGTATTTTGCAATGAACAAACAGGAAGTTATGGCCAAGGTCGCCCTCAATGAGAAGGACACCGGCTCCCCCGAAGTCCAGGTCGCTCTGCTGACCGCTCACATCAACGAGCTGAACGAGCACCTGAAGAAGAACCCCAACGATCACCACAGCCGCCGCGGCCTGCTCAAGATGGTCGGCCGCCGCCGCAATCTGCTGGCTTACCTGCAGAAGAAGGATGTGGAGCGCTACCGCGCCCTGATCGCTACGCTGGGTCTGCGCAAGTAATTTCAATGAACGAGGGGCAGGCGCCATGCAAGGGTGCCTGCCCTTTGCTTTTACTTGGATACAAGGGTGACCTGACATTGGAAGCAAGGCCGCCGCTGCGTGTTGCAGCAGTAAACCGAACGCCTGAAATGGCTTTGGGCGCTGGGTTTATTGCTATAGCCCGCGGCGGATGGCCTTATGGGATAGACGGGCGCAGCGCGTCCGGGCAAATTAGGAGGTAACAAATGGCAATCGAATTCGGCTCCCGCAAAGAGACCTTCCCCCATTACAAGGTCTACGAGATGGAACTGGCAGGCCGCCCTTTCAAGGCTGAGATGGGCAAGGTGTGCGGGCTGTCCAACGCCAGCGCCCTGATCCGCTACGGCGAGACGGTGGTGCTGTGCAACGTCACCATGAGCCCCAAGCCCCGGGAAGGGGTGGATTTCTTCCCCCTGAGCGTGGAGTACGAGGAAAAGCTCTACGCCGCCGGCCGCATCCCCGGCAGCTTTATGCGCCGTGAGGGCCGCCCCGGCGAGCGCGCCATCCTCACCAGCCGGGTGGTGGACCGCCCCATGCGCCCCCTCTTCCCCAAAGAGATGCGCAACGACGTGTGCATCACCATGACTGTCATGAGCCTGGACCCCGACTGCAGCCCCGAGATCGCCGGCATGATCGGCGCGTCGCTGGTGACGGCGGTGTCCGAGATCCCCTGGAACGGCCCCATCGGCGGCGTCCAGGTGGGCCTGGTGGACGGCGAGATCGTCCTGAACCCCAACTATGAGCAGCGCCGGGTCAGCGACCTGGCCCTGACCGTGGCCGGCACCATGGACAAGATCGTCATGATCGAGGCCGGCGCCAACGAGGTGGACGAGGACACCATGCTCCAGGCGATCAAGACCGCCCACGTGGAGATCAAAAAGATCATCGCCTTCATCAACGGCATCGTGGCCGAGCGCGGCAAGCCGAAGGTGGAGTTCCAGACCGCCGGCATCGACATGAACCTGTTCTACGCCGTCCGGGACAAGTACCTGGACCGCTTCAAGGCCGCCATGGACACCGACGACAAGAACGTCCGGGACGCCGCGCTGCTGCCCATCCTGAACGACATCGCCGGGGAGTACCCCGACCTGTCCGACGCCGACCTGGACCTGATCAGCTACAAGATGCAAAAGCAGATCGTCCGCCGGTGGCTGCTGGACGAGGGCAAGCGGGTGGACGGCCGCGGCATCAACGAGATCCGGCCCCTGGCCGCCGAGGTGGGCATCCTGCCCCGGGCCCATGGTTCGGGCATGTTCACCCGCGGGCAGACCCAGGTGCTGACCACCTGCACCCTGGGCGGCACCAAGGACAGCCAGCTGATGGACGACCTGACCGACGAGCAGACCAAGCGGTATATCCACCACTATAACTTCCCGCCCTACTCGGTGGGCGAGGCACGGGCCCCCCGCAGCCCCGGCCGGCGCGAGATCGGCCACGGCGCCCTGGCCGAGCGGGCCCTGGTGCCGGTGCTGCCCTCCATGGAGGACTTCCCCTACACCATCCGCTGCGTCTCGGAGGTGCTCAGCTCCAACGGCTCCACCTCCCAGGCATCCATCTGCGGCTCCACCCTGGCGCTGATGGACGCCGGCGTCCCCATCAAGGCGCCGGTGGCCGGCATCAGCTGCGGCCTCATCACCGAGGGCGACCGCTGGATGACCATGCTGGACATCCAGGGCGTGGAGGACTTCCACGGCGACATGGACTTCAAGGTGGGCGGCACCCGCAAGGGCATCACCGCCATCCAGATGGACATCAAGATCGACGGCCTGACCTACGACATCATCGCCGACGCCTTTGAGAAGTGCCGCAAGGGCCGCCTGTATATCCTGGACGAGATCATCAAGCCGGTGATCGCCGAGCCCCGCCGCGAGCTGAGCCGCTGGGCCCCCAAGATGTTCAGCATCGTGATCCCCACCGACAAGATCAAGGACGTCATCGGCAAGGGCGGCAAGGTCATCCAGGAGATCTGCGCCAACTGCAACTGCAAGATCGACGTCCAGGAGGACGGCCACGTCTTTGTCTCGGCCATCGACCAGGAGGACGCCAAGCGGGCCATCTTCACCATCAAGACCATCGTGGAGGACCCCGAGATCGGGGCCATCTACAAGGGCAAGGTCACCCGCCTGATGAACTTCGGCGCCTTTGTCGAGATCGCCCCCGGCAAGGAGGGCCTGGTCCACATCTCCAAGCTGGACACCAAGCGCGTGGAGCGCGTGGAGGATGTGGTGGCCGTCGGCGACGCCATCGTGGTCAAGGTGACCGACATCGACCAGCAGGGCCGGATCAACCTGTCCCGCCGCGACGCCATCATCGCGCTGGAAGCCCGCAAGCACAACCAGAACAAAGACTGACGGAACACAGCCGCCCTTCCCCGCCGTGGGAGGGGCGGCTTTCTGCTGGCGTGTCTGGACAGAAAATACACCTGTACACCTTGCAAAAACGGGCGGGTTCTGCTATCATAGTGTAAACTGTTGAACAGACAGCGGCGAACAAGCCATTTCAAAATTCAAGATAAGAGAGGGGTATGCACCATGTACAAAGAAATGATGGACACCATCGGCCTGGTGAACAGCGTCGACCCGGAAGTGGGCGCGGCCATGGGCCGGGAGCTGGCCCGCCAGCGGGAAAACATCGAGCTGATCGCCAGCGAGAACATCGTCTCCCCGGCGGTGATGGCCGCCATGGGCAGCGTGCTGACCAATAAGTACGCCGAGGGCCTGCCCGGCAAGCGCTATTACGGCGGCTGCGCCTATGTGGACGAGGTGGAGAACATCGCCATCCGCCGGGCCTGCGAGCTGTTCGGCGCAAAGTACGCCAACGTGCAGCCCCACTCGGGCGCGCAGGCCAACCTGGCGGTCTACTTCGCCCTGCTGGATCTGGGCGACACCGTCATGGGGATGGACCTGTCCCAGGGCGGCCACCTGACCCACGGCTCGCCGGTGAATATGTCGGGCAAGAACTACCACTTCGTCTCCTATGGCGTGGGCGAGGACGGCCGCATCGACTACAACGAGGTGGAGAAGGCCGTTAAAAAGACCCGGCCCAAGATGCTGGTGGCCGGCGCGTCGGCTTACCCCCGCGCCATCGACTTTGCCCGCCTGGCAGAGATCGCCCACGGCTACGGCGCCTACCTGATGGTGGACATGGCCCACATCGCCGGCCTGGTGGCGGGCGGGGTGCACCAGAGCCCGGTGCCCTACGCCGACGTGGTGACCACCACCACCCACAAGACCCTCCGCGGCCCCCGCGGCGGCCTGATCCTGACCAATAACGCCGTTCTGGCCAAGCGGATCAATTCGGCGGTGTTCCCCGGCACCCAGGGCGGCCCGCTGGAACACGTCATCGCCGGCAAGGCGGTCTGCTTCGGCGAGGCGCTGCAGCCCGCCTTCAAGGAGTATGCCCGCAAGATCGTGGAGAACGCCCAGGTGCTGGCCGGCGCGCTGATGGAGCGGGGCGTCAAGCTGGTGTCGGGCGGCACCGACAACCACTTGATGCTGGTGGACCTGCGGGAAGAAGCCTGCACCGGCAAGGAGCTGGAAGCCCGTCTGGACGCCGTGCACATCACCGCCAACAAGAACACCGTCCCCGGCGAGACCCGCAGCCCCTTTGTGACCTCGGGCGTCCGTCTGGGCACCCCCGCCGTGACCACCCGCGGCATGGGCGAAGCCGAAATGAAGGTGATCGCTGGCTGCATCGCCGACTGCATCTGGAACTTTGACGAGCAGAAAGAGGACATCGCCGCCCGGGTGCTCGATCTGACCCGGCGGTTCCCGCTGTACGAGTAAACCCGGCCCTCTCTAGTGATCCATCAAAACAAAAACGCTCTCCCGGCCGTGCGGCTGGGGGAGCGTTTTGGCGTTATCAGGGTTCGGTGCGGCTGTCCGGCTGCAGCAGGGGATTGGCGCGGGCCGCCACCTGCTCGTGGGTGGGGGGCGTGTCCCCCTGGGCGGTCCTTTCCAGCTGGCTGACCCGCTGGTCCAGGGCGGTGAGCCGCTGGGCCACGATATCGGGCAGGTCCTGCTGGTCGAGGTCGTCGGCCGGGTTGACGGCCTTGTTGTTGATCCGCACCACTTCGGCGGGCACGCCCACCGCGGTGCAGTTGGCGGGCAGGTTTTTCAGCACCACGCTGCCCGCGCCCACCCGGGCGTTGTCCCCGATGTAGACCGGGCCCAGCACCTTGGTGCCCGCGCCGATCAGGACGTTGTCGCCCAGGGTGGGGTGGCGCTTGCCGGTGTCTTTGCCGGTGCCGCCCAGGGTGACCCCGTGGTAGATGGTGCAGTTGTCCCCGATCTCGGTGGTCTCGCCAAAGACGATGCCCATGCCGTGGTCGATGAACAGCCGGCTGCCGATGGTGGCGCCGGGGTGAATCTCGATGCCGGTCTTGTGGCGGCCCCGCTGGCTGACCCACCGGGCCAGGAAAAAGTGGCCCCGCTGGTACAGCCAGTGGGCGATGCGGTGGTACACCAGGATGTGAAAGCCCGGATACAGCAATATGACCTCCAGCACGGTGCGTGCGGCCGGGTCCTTGCGCTGGATGTTGCGGGCGTCGTCAAGTAAGCCCATGGGCAGATACCCCCTTCTATGATGGTTTGCCGTTCCTTTTGGTCCTTTTCCGTCCCTATTTTAACACAGCCGGGCGGCAAAGTACAGCGCACAGCAGTGCTTTTGGGCCCTGAAAGGAGGGCGAAAGGCCCTGTGGACGGAATTTTTGTGAGCTTTACTAAAAATTTACAGAGACAGCGGCCCGACTTCTCACAAAGGAAAAGAAAGAAAAAGGCATTAGCCCATTGACACTTTTTGCGCTTCTATGATAAAATACCTGCAAGACAAATGAGGAAGGGGAACTGTGCCATGCTGTGCGCCCATGCGCTGGAAAAGCTGAAGATGTGCTTCGCCGCCGGTTTTTTCGCAGCCGGTTTGTTCCCCGTTTCTGAAAGCTGAACTTTTCCCTTTTGGGGAAAAGTTTTTTTTTGCCCGCGCCCCGGCCCCCGGCCCCGGCGCGGCTGGCCAAAGGAGGAAACGCCATGCTCATCCAAAACGCAGTCAACGCCCGCGGGGAAGAGACCGAGCTCTACCTCAGCGGGGGAACGATCCAGGCGGTGGGCCGGGGGCTTGCGGCCCTGGCCGGCCCCGACGAACCCGTCCTGGATGCGGGCGGTCTCACCGTCCTGCCGGCCTTTGTGGACCTGCACACCCACTGGCGCACCCCCGGCTTTGAATATAAGGAGGACATCGAGACCGGCAGCCGCGCGGCGGCGGCGGGCGGCTACACCTTCGTCAACCTGATGCCCAACACCAAGCCCGTCTGCTCCTCGGCGGCACAGGCGGCCATGGTGGAGGAGGAGGCCGAGCGCGCCGGCCTGTGCAGCGCCAACCAGACCGTGTCCATCACCAAAGATTTCGACGGCGTCACCCTGGACCACCTCAAGACCCTGCCGGAAACGGTCCGCTTCGTCACCGAGGACGGCCACGGCGTCCAGGACGCCAGCGTGATGGCCAAGGCGTTCGCCATCTGTCACCAGCGGGGCATCACCATCATGAGCCACGCCGAGGATATGGAGATCAGCCCCTGGGACTACCGGCTGGCCGAGGACCTGGAGACGCTGCGCAACTGCTGGCTGAGCGAATACTACCAGACCCGGCTGCATATGTGCCATGTGTCCACCCGGGGGGCGCTGGAGGCGGTGCGCATCGCCAAGCTGCGCGGCGCGCCCGTCACCTGTGAAGTGACCCCCCACCACCTGTGGTTCACAAACGATGTGTGCGATTACCGGGTCAACCCGCCCATCCGCACCGCGGACGACGTGGCCGCCCTCATCGAGGGGATCAAGGACGGCACGGTGGACGCCATCGCCACCGACCACGCCCCCCACTCGGAGGAGGACAAGGCCAAAGGCGCGGCCGGCATGGTGGGCAGCGAGACCGCCTTCGGGGTCTGCTACACCAAGCTGTGCCGCGGCGAGGGGCTGCCGCTCGAGCTGCTGAGCATCCTGATGAGCGAGCGCCCGGCCCAGATCCTGGGCCTGAACAAGGGCCGGCTGGAGCCCGGCTGCGACGCCGACCTGGTGCTGGTGGACCTGGAACACCCCTACACGGTGGACCGCGAAAAACTGCATTCCAAATCCAAAAACAGCCCCTACCACGGGGCCGAACTGTACGGCCGGGTCTGCGCCACCATCAAGGGCGGCAAGCTGACCTACCAGGCTGAGGATTGAGATAGGAACGAAAGAAAGAGAAAGGAAACCTGCTATGATGACCAACATGGATAAGCTGTACGAGGCAGTCGAGGCGCGCGGCCCGGTCTGCGTCGGCCTGGACACCGATTTCTCCTACCTGCCCGCAGACTTTGTGGACGAAACTCTGTCCAAGGGCGAGAACATCGTCCGGTTCAACAAGGCCCTGATCGAGGCCACCAAGGCGGTGGCGGGCTGCTACAAGGTGCAGATCGCCTACTACGAGGCCCTGGGCCTGGACGGCCTGCGGGCTTACGCCGAGACTTTGAAGGCTGTGCGGGCGGCCGGCGTGCCGGTCATCGCCGACATCAAGCGGGGCGACATCGCCAAGACCGCCGAGATGTACGCTATCGGCCACTTTACCGGGGACTTTGAGGCCGACTTCGTCACTCTGGCCCCCTATATGGGCCTGGACTCCATCAGCCCGTACCTGCCCTACGCCGAAAAGGCCGGCAAGGGGATGTTCGTGCTGTGCCGCACCTCCAACGGCGGCGCCAAGGACTTTGAGTACGAGAAGCTGGCCGACGGCCGCCACGTCTACGACCTGGTGGGCGACAAGCTGAACGAGCTGGGCAAGGGCTACATGGGCGAGCACGGCTACTCCTCCATCGGCCTGGTCATCGGCGGCACCCACATCGAGGAGGCGGCCGAGATCCGCGCCCGCTACAAAGACAGCTTTTTCCTGATCCCCGGCTACGGCGCCCAGGGCGGCAAGGCCGAGGACATTGCCCAGTACCTGAACCAGGGCAACGGCGGCACCGTCAACTCCAGCCGCGGCATCCTGCTGGCCTACAAAAAGCAGCCCGGCGTGGCCTTTGACGAGGCGGCCTACAACGAGTGCGTGAACATGAAGGAGGCCATTGCCCATGCGTGCAGCCTGCTGTAAGGCCACCGTCCTGAGCCACAGCGCCCCGGCGGCGGATATCCGCCTGCTGCGGGTGCTCTGGCCCGACCCCGGCCACGCCCCCCACGCGGGCCAGTTCTTCACCCTGCGCAGCTGGGGGGTAGGGGAGGGGCCCTTCCTCTCCCGGCCCATCAGCGTCCACAAGTGGGAGCCCGAGACCCTGACCGTCTCCTTCCTCTACCAGATCGTGGGGGAAGGCACCGCCAAACTGGCGGCCCTCCGGGAGGGGGACGCCCTGCAGCTGACGGGGCCGATGGGCAACGGCTTCGACGTGCCGGACATCGCGGCCCGGTATGAAAAGATCGCCCTGGTGGGCGGCGGCATCGGCACCGCCCCCCTGTACCAGCTGGCCCGGGAGCTGGCGGCCGCCGGCCGGACGCCGGACGTGTTCTTCGGCTTCCGGGACGAGCCCTACTGCATGGAGCAGTACCGGGGCCTGGCGGGGCTGGTCAAGGTGTCCACCGACAGCGGCCGGGTGGGCTTCCACGGCTTTGTCACCCAGCTGTATGACCCGGCGGATTACGACGTGGTCCTGATCTGCGGGCCCACCCCCATGATGCGCAACGCCGCCCGGCTGTGCGCGGAAAAGGGCACCCCCTGCCTGGTCAGCCTGGAAAAGAAGATGGCCTGCGGCATCGGGGCCTGCCTGGGCTGCACCATTGAGACGGCTTCGGGGGCCAAGAGCGTCTGCAAGGACGGCCCCGTCTTTGCGGGAACGGAGGTGTTCGGATGGCAGACCTGAGAACGGAACTGCTGGGCTTTGAGATGAACAGCCCGGTGATCGGCGCGTCGGGCACGGTGGGCTACGGCGTGGAATACGAGGACCTGGCCGACTTTGCCAAAATCGGCGGCATTTCGGGCAAGGGCCTGACCCTGCACGGCCAGTACGGCAACAAGGGCGAGCGGCTGTGGGAGACCCCCTCGGGGCTCATCAACAGCATCGGCCTGCAGAACCCCGGCGTGCAGCACTTCATCGACGTGGAGCTGCCCGAGATGCTGAGCCTGAAACAGCAGTACGGCACGGTGGTCATTGCGAATCTGGGCGGCCACAGCGAGGAAGAATACGTGGAGGGCGCTGCCCTTCTGGACAAGAGCGCTGTGGACATCATCGAGCTGAACATCAGCTGCCCCAACGTTAAGCAGGGGGGCATGGCCTACGGCGTCAAGGCCGATGCCGCCGGCGAGGTGGTGCGGATGGTGCGCGCAGCCTGCCGCAAGCCCCTGATGGTCAAGCTGAGCCCCCAGGCCGAGGACATCCCTGCGATGTGCAGGGCCGTCGAGGCGGCCGGGGCCGACGCCATCAGCCTGACCAACACCTTCCAGGCCTGCGCCATCGACCTGGAAAAGCGCCGCCCCGTCTTTGACAACATCTTTGCGGGGCTGTCCGGGCCGGCGGTGCGCCCCATCGCCCTGCGGATGGTCTGGCAGGCGGTGGGCGCCGTCCGCATCCCGGTGGTGGGCCTGGGCGGCATCGCCACCGGCCGCGACGCGCTGGAATTCATCATGGCGGGCGCTGCGGCGGTCCAGGTGGGCGCGGCCAACTTTGCGAACCCCCGCGCCATGAGCGCCGTCGCAGAGGAGATGGCCGCCTGGATGGACGCCCACGGCGTGAAGGACCTGGCCGAGATCCGGGGCTGCGCCCGGTAAATATGCGGCGTATAAGCGCATATATACCAAAAATAGAGAATATTTCAAATCAATTTGCATTTTTCGCCCTCGCGTGTTACAATACCGTGAGAAGGACGTTTTTTCGAGCTGTTGAGATATTTAAGGGAGAAACATTATGAGTGAAGCGATCGAGATTTTGAAGAGCTGTGACGCATTCCTGGAAGGGCATTTCCTGCTTTCGTCGGGCCGCCATTCCAGCGCCTACTGCCAGATGGCCTTCCTGCAGCAGTACCCCGACCGGTGCGCTGAGGTGATGGCCCCTGTGGCCGCCAAGATCAAGGAGCTGGGAGCCGACGTCATCGTCGGGCCGGCCATGGGCGGCATTGTCTACGCCTACGAGCTGGCCCGCCAGACCGGCCTGCGGGCCATCTTCACCGAGCGGGTGGACAATGTGATGACCCTCAAGCGGTTCGTCATCCATCCGGGCGAAAAGTGCGTCATCGCCGAGGATGTGGTCACCACCGGCATCTCCTCCCTGGAGACCAAGCGGGCCATCGAGGAGGCCGGCGGCATCTGCCTGGGCATCACCTGCGTGGTGGACCGCACCAAGCCCGAGGCGCCGTCCCCCATCCCCATCCTGGCCAGCGCCCTCAAGCTGGACCTGCCCAACTACGCCCCCGAGGAGTGCCCCCTGTGCAAGGAGGGCAAGCTGCCTCTGGTGCACCTGGGCAGCCGCAAGATGAGCCAGCAGGCCAAGCAGACCCTGTGACGCCTGCGCGAGAGTGAACGAGGGAACGCAATGAACGCATATCTTCTTTTGGCAAACGGGATGGTTTTTGCGGGCCAGTCGGTGGGCGCTGCGGGCGTCACGGTGGGCGAGGTGGTCTTTGCCACCGGCATGGTGGGCTTTGAGGAGACCCTGACCGACCCCAGCTACTACGGCCAGATCATCACCCAGACTTACCCCCTGATCGGCAACTACGGCATGAACCACTGGGATATGGAGTCGGGCAAGGTATGGGCCCGGGGCTACATCGTCCGGGAAGCCTGCAAGACCCCGTCCAACTGGCGCTCGGAGGAGACGCTGGACAGCTTTTTGAAGAAAAACAACATCATCGGCATCGAGGGCATCGACACCCGGCACCTGACCCGGATCATCCGGGAGAGCGGCGTCATGAACGGCGCCATCCTGACCGAATTCGACCCCGCCGACCCCGCCAACAAAGAGCGCACCGAGGCCCTGCTGGCGGAGGTGAAAGCCTACGCCGTCACCGGCGCGGTGGCCGCCGTCACCTGCAAGGAGCCCGAGGTGCACAACCCCGCCGGCTCGCCCCACATCGTCCTGATGGACTACGGCTGCAAGCGGAACATCGTCCGCTGCCTGACCCGCCGCGGCTGCAAGGTGACGGTGATGCCCGCCTTCTCCTCCGCCGAACAGGTGGCCGCCCTGAACCCGGACGGCATCATGCTGTCCAACGGCCCCGGCGACCCCGCCGAGCCGGTGGAAGCCATCGAGAACCTGCGCGGGATCTTTGCGCTGGGCGTGCCCACCTTCGGCATCTGCCTGGGCCACCAGCTGTCGGCCCTGGCCGCCGGCGCCAAGACCACCAAGCTCAAGTACGGCCACCGCGGCGCCAACCAGCCGGTGACCGACTTTGCCAGCGGCCGCACCTTCATCACCAGCCAGAACCACGGCTATGCGGTGGTGGGGGACCAGCTGCCCCCCGAGATGGGTTCCGTCGCCCAGGTCAACGCCAACGACGGCACCTGCGAGGGCATCCAGTACAAGAAGTGGAACTGCTTTACCGTCCAGTTCCACCCGGAAGCGAACGGCGGCCCCAAGGATACCGAGTTCCTCTTCGACCGCTTCCTGACCAATGTGAAAAAAGCAAAGGAGGCGCGCTGATATGCCCAAGGACCCCAGAATCAAAAAGGTGCTGGTCATCGGCTCGGGCCCGATCATCATCGGCCAGGCGGCTGAGTTCGACTATTCGGGCACCCAGGCCTGCCGGGCCCTCAAGGCGGAGGGGATCGAGACGGTGCTGCTCAACTCCAACCCCGCCACCATTATGACCGACCCCGACGTGGCCGACCACGTCTACATCGAGCCCATGACCCTGGAGGTGGTGGAGCGCATCCTGGACATCGAAAAGCCCGACTCGGTGCTGCCCAACCTGGGCGGCCAGATGGGCCTGAACCTGTCCATGGAGCTGGCCCGCAGCGGCTATCTGGACCGCACCGGCATCCGGCTGCTGGCCTGCAAGCCCGAGACCATCGACCGCGCCGAGGACCGGGAGCTGTTCAAGGAGACGATGGAAAAGCTGCACCAGCCCATCATCCCCTCGGAAGTGGTGGAGACCCTGGAGGACGCCCTGGCCTGCGCCGACCGCATCGGCTACCCCGTCATCGTCCGGCCGGCCTTTACCATGGGCGGCACCGGCGGCGGCATCTGCGAGGACAAGGCCAAGCTGATCGAGATCGGCACCAACGGCCTGCGGCTTTCCCCCATCCACCAGATTTTGGTGGAAAAGTGCATCGCCGGCTGGAAAGAGATCGAATATGAGGTGATGCGGGACCACAAGGGCAACGTCATCACCGTCTGCAACATGGAGAACCTGGACCCTGTGGGCATCCACACCGGCGATTCGGTGGTCGTTGCCCCCAGCCAGACGTTGAGCGACCACGAATACCAGATGCTGCGCACCGCGGCGCTGGACATCATCACTGAGCTGGGCATCGAGGGCGGCTGCAACTGCCAGTTCGCCCTGAAGCCCGACAGCTTCGACTACGCGGTCATCGAGGTCAACCCCCGCGTGTCCCGCTCGTCGGCGCTGGCCTCCAAGGCCACCGGCTACCCCATCGCCAAGGTGGCCACCAAGATCGCCATCGGCTACACCCTGGACGAGATCACCAACGACGTCACCGGCAAGACCTGCGCCTGCTTTGAGCCGGCGCTGGACTACATCGTGGTCAAGTACCCCAAGTGGCCCTTTGACAAGTTCGTCTATGCGGACAAGTCCCTGGGCACCCAGATGATGGCCACCGGCGAGGTGATGAGCATCGGCAACAGCTTCGAGGCCGCCATGATGAAGGCCGTCAGCTCCATCGAGCTGGGGATGGACACCCTGACCCACAAGCCCTTTGAGGAGCTGGACGACCGCGAGGTGATCGCCCATCTGCACGTGCAGGACTCCGAGCGGGTGTTCTGCGTCTACGAGGCCCTCAAGCGGGGCATCGACCACCAGACCATCTACGACATCACCAAGATCGACTGGTGGTTTTTGGACAAGATGCAGCACCTGGCCGACCTGGAAAACGGCCTGGCCCGCTGCAACGGCGTCCTGAGCGCCGAACAGTACAGGGAAGCCAAGAAGTACGGCTTCCAGGACAAGACCATCCGCCGGCTGGCGGGGGTGGAGCAGCTGCCGGTGGAGGACTACCGCGCCGGCTTCAAGATGGTGGATACCTGCGCAGCCGAGTTCTCGGCCAACACCCCCTATTTCTACTCCACCTACGACGGGGACAACGAGGCCGCCGCCTTTATCCAGGAGAAAGAGGCCGGCCAGCCCCACAAAAAGCGCATCCTGGTGTTTGGCTCGGGGCCCATCCGCATCGGCCAGGGCATCGAGTTCGACTACTGCTCGGTCCACTGCGTCTGGACCCTGAAAAAGCACGGCTGCGAGGCCATTCTGGTCAACAACAACCCCGAGACCGTCTCCACCGACTTTGACACCGGCGACCGCCTCTACTTCGACCCCCTGACCCCGGAAAGCGTGGACAACATCATCGCCACCGAAAAGCCGGACGGCTGCGTGGTCCAGTTCGGCGGCCAGACCGCCATCAAGCTGGCCAAGCACATGGACGAGATCGGCCTGCCCATCCTGGGCACCCCCGCCGACGCCATCGACGAGGCCGAGGACCGGGAGCGCTTTGACGAGCTGCTGGAGCGCTGCGGCATCCCCCGCGCCCCCGGCCGCACCGTCTACACCCTGGACGAGGCCCTGGCCGCCGCCGACGAGATCAGCCTGCCGGTGCTGATGCGCCCCTCCTACGTGCTGGGCGGCCAGAACATGATCGTGGCCTACACCCAGGCCGACGTCATCGAGTATATGGGCGTCATCACCGAGCACGTGGACATGGACCACCCCGTCCTGCTGGACAAGTATATCCAGGGCATCGAGTGCGAGGTGGACGCCATCTGCGACGGCACCGACTACCTGATCCCCGGCATCATGGAGCAGGTGGAGCGGACCGGCGTCCACTCGGGCGACTCGATCTGCGTCTACCCGGCCCAGCACCTGACCCAGCAGGTGATCGACACCATGGTGGACTACACCGGCCGCTTTGCCCGCGAGCTGAAAGTGGTGGGCCTGGTCAACGTCCAGTATGCGGTGTCCGACGGCAAGGTGTACGTCATCGAGGTCAACCCCCGCTCGTCGCGCACCGTGCCCTATATCTCCAAAGTGACCGGCGTGCCCATGGTGGACCTGGCGGTCCGCTGCTGCCTGGGCGAGAAGCTGGCCGACATGGGCTACGGCACCGGCCTGCACCCCAACGCCCCCTATGTGGCGGTCAAGGTGCCGGTGTTCAGCTTCGAAAAGCTGCACGGGGTGGACACTCAGTTCGGCCCCGAGATGAAGTCCACCGGCGAGGTGCTGGGCATCGCGCCCAACTACCACGACGCCCTGCTCAAGGGCCTGATCGGCGCGGGCTATACCTTTAAGACCCCCGGCCCCGCCAGCTGCTGCATCTTCACCGTCAAGGACAGCGACAAGCCCGAGTTCGTGGACATCGCATGGAAGCTCAAGAGCATGGGCTACAAGCTGTACGGCACCTCGGGCACCTGCGCCTGGCTGAACAAGCACATGGTGCCCTGCAACGAGGTGCGCAATATGTCGGGCGAATCCCCCAACATTGTGGACCTGCTGCAGAGCGGGCTGGTGGACTATGTCTTTTCCACCAGCGCCAAGGGCCGCGACCCCCGGCGGGATTCGGTCCGGCTGCGCCGCAAGGCCGTGGAGCTGAGCATTCCCTGCATCACGGCGGTGGATACGGCCAACGCGCTGGTCAACTGCCTGCGCAGCGACCACAGCCTGAAAAACGTGCCGCTGGTGGACATTGCGACGCTGTATAAGGAAAAATAAGGCTTCGTGTGCACAGAATGCTGTTTCGTGTGCAGAGTATCGCTTTGCTAAAGCCCCTTTGTTATACTCTACGACGAAAATTTTGCAAAAGCACGTTACTTTTACGAATTTCTCGGAGGACCCCGCCGAAAAGAGGGATCTCTGTATAGAAAAGCTGTTCCAGGAGGAAATTGATACATGACCCGTTCCCAGATGATCGAGACCGTCGCCCGCAAGACCGGCTTCCCTGAGAGCCAGGTGGAGACGACCATGGACGCTATGTTTGATCAGATTGCGGAGTGCCTGCGCGCCGACGAGAAGGTGACCATCGCCGGTTTCGGCCGCTTTGAGATGCGGCCCCGCAAACCCAAGGCATACACCAACCCCAAGACCAAGGTGTCCAGCCGTCTGGAGTCTACCTCGATCCCCGGCTTCAAGGCCAGCGGCCGCTTCAAGCAGAAGCTGGAAGCTGCCCGCGCCGCCGCTGCAGCCGAGAAGGCAATGGAAGAAACTGCATAACCCCTGCCCCACGCACAAGACCGGATGCGCCAAGCGTCCGGTCTTTTTCTTTTTCCATGCTGACTTTTTGGCGGCGGCGTGCTATACTGATATGAAAATGGGTGATGTACGCCTGACTAGAATAGGACGGAGAAACATGCGTTACAGTGAATTACAGTGCAGCGAAGCCCTCCACAAGGCCGTGGAGCGGATGGGCTTTGAAGAAATGACCGAGATCCAGGAAAAAGTGATCCCGCTGATGATGGAAGGCCGGGACGTGATCGCCAAGGCCCCCACCGGCACCGGCAAGACCTGCGCCTTCGGCATCCCGGTGGCCGAGCACATCCGGCCGGAAGAAGGGGTGCCCCAGGCGGTGATCCTGGCTCCCACCCGGGAGCTGGCCCAGCAGATCGCCGGCGACATGGAGGACCTGACGTACTTTATGCCGGCGGTCAAGGTGGCCTGCGTGTACGGCGGCGCCAATATGGACAAGCAGGCCCGCCGTCTGGCCGAGGGCTGTCAGATCGTGGTGGCCACCCCCGGCCGCCTGATGGACCACTACAAGCACCGCAGCATCGACCTGAGCCACGTGACCCAGATCGTTCTGGACGAGGCCGACGAGATGCTGAACATGGGCTTTTACAAGGATGTGCGGCATATCATCGACCTGATGAAGAACCGCAAGTCCCTGTCCATGTTCTCGGCCACCATCAGCCGCGAGGTGATGGACATCGGCTGGCTCTACCAGCGGGATGCGGAGGAAATCACCGTCCAGCCCCGGGAAGAAAGCCAGCCCAAGATCACCCAGTACAAGCTGGAGACCTCGGGCCGCAACAAGCTGTCTGACCTGGCCCAGCTCATCATTGGGGAGGGCTACAAGCGGGTGATGGTGTTCTGCGACACCAAGTTCGCCACCGCCACCCTGGCCAACCAGCTGGCCCGGCTGGGCTTTTCGGTGGACTGCCTGCACGGGGACCTGTCCCAGAAGGACCGCAACCGCATCATGCAGAGCTTCCGGGACGGGAAGGTGTCCATCCTGGTGGCCACCGACGTGGCCGCCCGGGGCATCGACGTGTCGGATGTGGACGCCGTCATCAACTACGACGTCCCCTCGGACAACGAGCACTACACCCACCGCATCGGCCGCACCGGCCGCGCCAAAAAAGAAGGGGTCAGCTACCTGTTCTATATGCCCGACGAGAAAAAGCGGGTGGACGAGCTGCTGCGCATGACCCGCAACACCGACCTGTGCCTGCCGGTGCACTTCGATTTCAACCACGAGCACATCGTGGTGGAGGAAAAGAAGGACACGGGGGACAAGTTCCAGATCCGGAGCTACTTCTAATAAAAGGAACAGGGATACGCCAACGATTTTTCCGAAGCGCGGATGCACCACGAGATCTATTTGTCCGATGCGAGGAAAGTGCCCGCAGAAAAGTGGAAGACGGTCATCCGTCATCCGATTTGCGCGATCCCATGAGAAATATGGGCCGGGGAGCGAAAGCACCCGGCCTTTGCTTTTGGGCACTGTAAAGGGTGCACAAAAAAGAATGCAAATTTTTGTAAGAAAAGGGTTGACAAAACCCTGCGGGTGTAGTATTATATTCGAGCGCTCCACGGAGCGGCCCACAAAACCAAAGAGAGCTGCTGAAGAGCCTCGAAAAAAGTGCTTGACAAGCTCGCGGGTCTGTGGTAAAATAAATAAGATGTCAGCCGAGAGGCGGGCAGACAGGACCTTGAAAATTGAACAATATCGAATACTTGTAACGGAACCTTTAACGTGTATTTGGACACTTAAAATTCCAAAGAAGTAATTCACAGGACGCAAGCGATTGCGTGCTGAGGAACAAGATTTAACACTTT
>LBJMR02800__coassemble_523_pt1 | contig 25283 bp, 23 predicted proteins | sample LBJMR02800__metabat2_high_PE_029 | metagenome-assembled genome bin LBJMR02800
CTGTCTATTTTATTTTCCCTGTTGCACTTACAATGATAATCTGTCCACCTCCCCCGCGGGGGGAGGCAAGTGTACCGCCGTCGAACCGGGTAAACCGAGCGATAAGGCGAAGTTATAAAAAGTTCATCTTACCACAAAGTTCACCGACACCCACGGGCGTATGCTTGGCTCCCCCGCGTGCGGGGGAGCTGTCATGCCGCAAAGCGGCATGACTGAGAGGGCCAAAGAGCGGCAAGATTGAAACAGAAAAAGTATAAACATACATAAAATATAGCATAAAAATCAAAAATATACTCTCGCGTCTCCGGCGCGAAACGGAGTGCGAGGTTTGAAAATAAAGAAAAGAAAGCAAAAACCAAAAAATAGTAAATCGGGGCTTGACACCGGGGGGGGGTATGCTATAATGCTTTTGAAAGGAAAAGGACCTTCCTTTCAGCCTGTTTTGGGTCTCTATCTTTTATACACCATAAGGAGGAAAATTTCATTATGAAACTCAAGAAGATTGCTTCTCTGGCTCTGGCCGGTGTCATGGCTGTCTCTATGCTGGCTGGCTGCTCTACCACTTCGGATGAGCCTACTCCCACCCCTAATCCTGAGGAGCCCAGTGCGACTAGTTATTCTACCGTTATGCAGAGCGCGTTTGAATCTAAGGATATCATGAAGATTCATTTCGCTGATGATTCTGATTTGGACAAGGCTCTGGAAGCTGCTGTGGGTTATGCCGGCTATGATGCAGTTACCAATGATTTCCTGCATCAGCTGTGGGAAAACGGCAAGAGTGTGCAGTGGATTGGTAGCAATTTCGGCGGCGGGTATTCTTCTCAGGCTTTTGGCCAGGTGAACCTGAAGCTGCGCGATGCGATGAAGACCAAGATTGCTATGCAGTCTACCGATGATGATACTGTTCGTTATCTGAGCCCTGAGAGCAAGGCTAATACTGCTAATCAGCCGGCTTGGTATGATAAGAACGATGTTAACACCACTCTTCTGTATGTTGCTGATCGCGGCATGAGCCTGGAAGCAGCTATGGATGCAATCGCTGATGAGATTGCAACTGGCGTTAAAGGTCTGAATACTTATTATGACCACATTGACAATCAGGGCACTACTTATCACTATGAGTATACTGGTTCTGTTTCTGTCTGCTCCAAGAACTTCGACGCTATGAACGGCATTGGCGTAAACTTCATTGCTGTGAACATTGTCCGCACTATTGTCTATTAATCTAGACAGGAATCTTACTTATAACAATGCCGGTCGCACCATAACCGGGATTGATATAGGAGCCGGTAGGTCCTAGAGACGCTTGCCGGTTTGGCACCACCCTTTACTGTGACGACAAAGGGGAAATACCTAACCAGTAGTTCCTTCTGTTGTTGATCGCACCAAAACAAAAGAACTTTTGCGTCACGAAAGATAGGGTCCCTCTGCGGGGGCTGGCTGTATGGCCGGCCCCCGCATTGTTTGTTTTGCCACTTGTAACTTACGTCAAAATGCGGTAAAATAAAGCGACCCAGACGGGCGGCGCACCCTGCGCGGCCCGCATTGTGAAAGGAGGGGCCGAAAGGCTTTCTGACAACATGATCTTAGCCATTGATATAGGCAACACCACCGTCGCCCTGGGGGGCATCAAGGACGGACGTGTATGCTTTGTGGCCCACATGGACACGGTGCGCACCCGCACCGCGGCCGAGTACCGCGCCGAGATGGAGCGCATCTTTTCGCGGCGGCGCAACCCTGAACGCAAGGTGTGGTTCGAGGGGGCTGTGCTGACCAGCGTGGTGCCCCAGCTGACCGGCGCGCTGGCTGCCTGCGCCCGGCACTACACCGGCCGGGACCCGGTGATCGTGGGGCCCGCCATCCGCACCGGGCTGACCATGGGGGTGCCCGACCCCGAGGCCGTGGGCAAGGACCGCATCGCGGATGCGGCCTACGCCGCGGCCAACTATCCGCTGCCGGTGGTCACCGTGGACCTGGGCACCGCCACCACCTTCAACGTGGTGGACGGGGACCGGGTGTTCCGGGGCGGGGTGATCTGCCCGGGGCTGTCCACCGGTCTGCGCGCGCTGGGGGACCGCTGCGCCCAGCTGCCCCAGATCCATCTGGCCCGCCCGCGCCACGCCATCGGCACCACCACCGCGGAGTGTATGCTCGCCGGCTCGGTGATGGGGACGGCGGTGCTGCTGGACGGGATGGTCCAGCGCATCGAGGAGGAGCTGGGCAGCCCGGTCACGCTGGTGCTGACCGGCGGGCTGGCCAAATATGTGGCGCCTTTGTGCCGCCACCCTCTGACCTACGACCCCGAACTGATGCTGAAAGGGTTGGCGCTGCTCTATGAGCTGAACAGCCGCCCGGCCCGCCGCGGGGACAGCCGCCGCTTCCGCCCTGAACAGGAGGAAAAGCGCCGGGAGCCCTTCCGCCGGGAGGAGCGCCGCCGCGGCCGCCGCGACGAGGCTGTGAAAAGGAGGAACGCGGGATGAAGCTAGGCATTGTGGGCAGCGGGAAGATCGTGCAGGAGTTCCTGCCCTGGCTGGCGTCCAGCCCTGCCTTTGAGGTGGCGGCCCTGTGCAGCACCCAGCGCAGCGCCGGTAAGGCGGCCGCCCTCTGCGCCCAGTACGGCGTACCCCTCCACGTCACCGATTACAGCCAGCTGCTGGCCGCGGTGGACGTGGTCTACATCGCCCTGCCCAACCTCCTCCACACCGCCTATGCCAAAGCGGCGCTGGAAGCGGGCAGGCACGTCATCGTGGAAAAGCCCCTGGCCCCCTGCGCCAGCGAAGCCGCGGCCCTGTCCGCGCTGGCCCACCGGAAAGGCTGCTTCCTCTTTGAGGCGGTGACCACCCAGTACCTGGAAAATTACCGCAAGCTGCGCCAGCTGCTGCCCCGGGTGGGGCAGGTCAAACTGGTCCAGTGCAATTTCAGCCAGTATTCCAGCCGGTACGACGCTTTCTGCGCCGGGCAGACCGCCCCCGTGTTCGACCCGCAGCAGGCGGGCGGCGCGCTGATGGACCTGGCGGTCTACAACGTCAGCTACATCGTGGGCCTTTTCGGCGAGCCCCAGCAGGTGCACTACGCCGCCAACGTGGAAAAGGGCATTGACACCAGTGGCATTTTGACCATGGACTACCGCTCGTTCAAGGCGGTCAGCATCGCCGCCAAGGACTGCGCCGCGCCGCCCCGCTATGTCATCCAGGGCACGCGGGGCTACCTGCTGCAAAAGAGCACCGCCAATTTCTGCGGCCCCGTCACCCTCCATCTGAACGACGGCCGGGAAGAGCACTTCTCCCTCAACGGCAAGCGCCCCCGCTGCGCGGCCGAGTTCGAGATCATCGCCCACGCCATCGCCGCCGGCGACCAGGAGCTTTGCAGCGGGATGCTGGAAACGTCTCTGGCCGTCAGCCGGGTGCTCACCGCCGCCCGCCAGTCCGCGGGGATCAAATTCCCCTGCGACAAGTAAGAACGAATCTCCCCTCTCCGTCACGGCCTGCGGCCGCGCCACCTCCCCCGCGGGGGGAGGCAAGTGCACCCGCGTCTGTCCCGGGAAACTGAGCGGTAAGGCAAAGCAGAAAAATGGACCTTACTGCGGAGTTGGGTGACACCCACGGGCGTACCCTTGGCTCCCCCTCCGGGGGAGCTGTCCCAGGGGGCGCAGGCGCCCTGGGACTGAGAGGGGAGCAGATTGCGCCGTATCCGGCATTCAGGACGGAACGGCAGCAGGAGGTTTATCATGAATCAAAAACGTACCGATCTCAAAGCCATGACACGGCTGGCGCTGCTGATCGCCATTGAGCTGGTCATGAAGGCCATCGGCCTGGGCAGCGTGCCCATGGGTCCCTTGTATATGAGTTTCCTGACGCTGCCCATTGCGGTGGGCGCCATCACCATGGGCCCCGTGGCGGGGCTGGTGCTGGGGGCCGTGTTCGGGGCGGTCAGCTTTTACGACGCGCTGACCGGCGGCTCGGCCATGACCAGCGCCCTGCTGCAGGTCAGCTTTGTGCACACCTTCATCCTGTGCGTGGGCACCCGGCTGCTCATGGGCCTGTGCGTGGGACTGATCTACGAGGCCCTGCGCCGCCTGGACAAAAAGGGCACCTGGAGCTGCATCGTCAGCGCCATGTGCGCCCCCGGCCTCAACACCCTGTTCTTTATGGGGTACATCGTCCTGTTCTTCTATCACTGCGACTATGTCCAGGGCCTGGTGGCCGCCAACGGCGCGGCCAATCCCCTGGTGTTCGTGGCGCTGCTGGTGGGCGTGCAGGGCGTGGCCGAATTTTTCGTCAGCGGCCTGCTGGGCGGCATCGTCGCCCGCGCCGTGGAGCGGTATTTGAAATAAAAGCAAGCGTTTTTGCAGGCAGGCCCCCGGGCCTGCCTTTTTTGGTGTCGCCGGGGGCGCGGGGTGCATAGGCTGGGGCGTGGGAGGGATGCGTAATGCCAGAACGAACGATCGCAGTAGTGGGGACGGACCGGCGGCAGGCGGCCGCAGCCCGGGCGCTGGCGGCGGCCGGGTGCCGGGTGGGCGGGCCGGAAGCCGTCCCGGCGTCAGATTATATCCTGCTGCCGGTCCCCCTGCGGATGGACCAGGCCCTGGCAGCCCTCCTGCAGACGGCAAAGCCGGGGGCGGTGCTGCTGGGCGGCCGGGCCCCGGCAGAGACTTTCGGCCGGGCGTGGGTGGACTGTTTTGCCCGGGAAGAGCTGGCGGTCCGCAACGCCGTCCCCACAGCGGAGGGCTGCATCGCGCTCCTGCTGACCCGGCGGACCCGCACTCTCTGGGGCGCGCCGGTCCTGGTGACGGGATACGGCCGGGTGGGGCAGGCAGCGGCGCTCCGGCTGACGGCCCTGGGGGCCAGGGTGACGGTGGCGGCCCGCTCGGGGGCCCAGCGGGCGCTGGCCGCCAGCCAGGGGGCGGAGGCCGTCCCGCTGGCCGGGCTGGCCGGGGCGGCGGCCGGGGTGGATGCGGTGGTCAACACCATCCCCGCGCCGGTGCTGACAAGGCCGGTGCTGGAAGCCCTGCGGCCCCGGAGCCTGATCGTGGACCTGGCCAGCGCGCCGGGCGGCACCGATTTTGCCGCCGCCGCAGCGCTGGGGCACACGGCGGTACTGGCCTCCGGCCTGCCGGCGCGCTGCGCCCCCGACAGCGCCGGGGAGTATCTGGCCGGGACGGTGCTGGAGATCATCGAGGAACGGGAGGCGGTAGCATGAACGCGGAACACAAGGGCACGGTGGCCTTTGCCCTGTGCGGCAGTTTTTGTACCTTTGAAGCGGCGGTGCCCCAGGCGGCCCGCCTGGCGGCCATGGGCTGGCAGGTGCTGCCCATCATGAGCTTTGCGGCGTCGGCCACCGACACCCGCTTTGGGCCGGCGGCGGAGTGGAAGGCCCGGCTGGAACGTGCGGCGGGGCATCCGGTGCTGGACACCCTGACCGCCGTGGAGCCGCTGGGCCCCCGGCAGATGGCGGACGCGCTGGTCATCGCGCCCTGCACCGGCGCGACCCTGGCCCGGCTGGCCGCGGGACTGTCGGATACGCCGGTGGCGCTGGCGGCCAAGAGCCTGCTGCGGGCGGGCCGGCCGGTGGTGGTGGCGGTGTCCACCAACGACGGCCTGGGGGCCTCGGGGGAGAACATTGCCCGGCTGATGCAGCGCAAACACTTTTACTTCGTGCCCTTCGGCCAGGACGACCCGGTCCACAAGCCCCAGAGCCTGAAAGCCGACCTGACCCTCGTGCCCGGCGCTCTGGCGGCGGCGCTGGAGGAAAGGCAGATCCAGCCGGTCTTGCTGCAAAGTCCTCTTTCCCCTCCCTGAAAAGTGTGCTATACTATAATACTAGATTCAGAAATGTGCGGCGGGGCGGCGCCCTGCCGGGAAGAGGGAACCATGAAAGAACGACTGACCCGGGTGCTGGCGGCGCTGGCGATGCTGCTGGCGGCCGCGGCCCTGGCCCTGCCGGCATCGGCGGCGGGGCCTGTCCTGGGGGCCACCGAGGCATACTGCATCATGGATGCGGAGAGCGGCCTGGTGCTGGCCCAGCAGAATATGGACGAGGAACTGCACCCCGCCTCCATCACCAAGGTGATGACTCTGGGCCTGGCCTGCGAAAAGGCCCAGGGGGACTGGACCGGGATGGTGACGGTCAGCCACGAGGACGTGTATTCGCTGGTGGGCACCGATTCCAGCCACATCGCTTTGCTGGAAGGGGAGCAGGTGCCCCTGGAGGACCTGCTCTACGCCACCATGATGGCCAGCGCCAACGACGGCGCCAACGCCCTGGCCGAATATTTCGGGGGCGGGTCCATCGCGGACGGGGTGGCGGCCATGAATGCGCAGGCCGCCGAGCTGGGGCTGAAACACACCCATTTTGCCAACCCCCACGGCATCAGCGACGAGGACCACTACACCAGCTGTTACGATATGGCCACCATCCTGCGCTGGGCCCTGACCCAGCCGGGGTTTGAACAGCTGTTCACCAACAACGAGATGTATATCATGCAGCCCACCAACCTGCAGCCTGTGACCCGCTATTTCTCGCAGCAGGACTCGATGCGGATCGGGTCCAGCATGTTCCACGAGCCCACCATCCTGGGCTCCAAGATTGGGTACACCGACATCGCCCGGCAGACCTACATCTGCCTGGCCGAAAAGAACGGCGTCCGGCTGATCTGCGTCACCATGCGCAGCGAGAGCAAGACCGACCGCTACGCCGACGTCCGCGCCCTGCTGGACTACGCCTTTTCCACCTGGACCAGCTACACCGAGATCCCGGCCACCCCTGCGGCGGCCAGCGTGACGGTGCAGGGCGGCGGTAGCCCCCTGGGCTCGCTGAGCCTGGACGCCCCCGGCGTCCGCCTGCCCCTGGCGGCAGGGATGCAGGCTTCGGACGTGGCCCTCAGCGTTGATCTGCCCGAGGTCTACCTCCTGGGCGGGGAGCTGCAGGGCTGGGCGGTGTACACCGTCCCGGGCAGCGACGTGCAGGAGGCGGCCAGCGTCCGGGTGCCGCTGCAGGCCAGCGGGCTGGACGCGCTGCTGGACAGCAGCCGCGGGGTGATCCACCCGGCGGCCGAGGACGTGGAGCCGGCGGGCTATCTCCGCCTGATCCTGGGGGTCTCGGCGGCAGCTGTGGTGATCGTGGGGGCCGGCGCGCTCTGGTACGGGCGCAGGCGCGGCCCTGCAGCACGCTCAGACAGGGTCAAACCTGATGGAATATAAACCAATATCACAACCAGATAGAGAGGTAAAAACGTATGGGCAAGTTCACTTTTACGCAGACCGAGATCCCCGGCGTGGTGGTCATTGAGCCGGAGGTGTTCGGCGACGACCGCGGCTACTTCATGGAGACCTACAAAAAGGAAGATTTTGCGGCGGCGGGCATCGACAAGGAGTTCGTCCAGGACAACCAGAGCCGCTCCAGCCGGGGCGTGCTGCGGGGGCTGCACTTCCAGAAGCAGCACACCCAGGGCAAGTTGGTGCGGGTCACGCTGGGCGAGGTGTACGACGTGGCGGTGGACTGCCGCCCCCACAGCGCCACCTTCGGCAAGTGGGTGGGCGTCACCCTCTCGGCCGAGAACAAGAAGATGTTCTATATCCCCGAGGGCTTTGCCCACGGTTTTTTGGTGCTGAGCGACGTGGCCGAGTTCTGCTATAAGTGCACCGACGTCTACGACCCCACCAGCGAGGGGGGCATCCCTTACGACGACCCCACGGTGGGCGTGGTGTGGCCCGACTGCGGCTGCGAGCACAAGACCAGCGCCAAGGATAAGCTGCACACCCCCTTCGCGCAGCAGACCTTCGACTTCTTTGAAAAGTGGTGAACCCTGTGGCGAAACTGAAAGCAATGTGGGGCGCCCTCTGGCGCTACCGTTACCTTCTGTATAACCTGGTCAGCCGGGACTTCAAGCTCAAATACCGCCGCAGCGTCCTGGGCGTGGTGTGGAGCGTCCTGAACCCCCTGCTGATGTGCCTGGTATACTGGGCGGTGTTCAGCAGCCTGATGGATATGCGGGGCAGCGGCATCGACAATTTCCCGGTGTTCCTGATGTGCGGCCAGCTGCTGTTCAACTTCTTCAACGAGGCCACCTCCACCAGCATGAGCAGCATCATCTATGCGGCCCCCCTGCTGAAAAAGGTGTATATCCCCAAGTATATCTTCCCGCTGGAAAAATGCTGCTTTGCCATGGTCAACTGCGTGTTCAGCTTTGTGGCGCTGCTGCTGGTGATGATCTTCACCGGCAGCCCGTTCCACCTGACGGTGTTCCAGGCCTTTTACCCCCTGGTGACCTTGTTCTTCTTCAGCCTGGGCATCTCCCTGTTTTTGGCGGCGGGGACGGTGTTCTTCCGGGACATCCAGCACATCTGGAGCGTGTTTATCACGGCGCTGCTGTACTTTTCGGCCATTTTCTACGACCCGGCCCAGATGACCTTTTCCATCGGCGGGTTCAATATGCAGCAGGTGATCGCCCTCAACCCCATCTACTGGTATATCACCGGCTTCCGCCGCACGGTCATGTGGGGCATCCCGCTGGACCTGCGGATGGTGGAAGTGTGCGGGCTGTGCGCGCTGCTTTCGATGCTGGCGGGGGTGGCGGTGTTCCGCCGCACCCAGGACCGCTTTGTGCTGCACATCTGAGAGGGGGATACGACACCGATGGACACACCCAACACCCAGCCCATCATCGAGATCCGCAACGTCTCGATGTGTTTCAACCTGGCCAGCGAGAAGCACGAGAGCCTGAAGGAATACTTCCTCGCCATGATCCAGGGGCGGCTGCACTACGATGAATTTTACGCGTTGAAAAACGTCAGCCTGGACATCATGCCCGGCGACTTTTACGGCCTGGTGGGCCTGAACGGCTCGGGCAAGTCCACCCTGCTCAAGACCATTGCTGGCGTGTACAAGCCCACCCGCGGGCAGGTGGTGGTGCGGGGCACCATCGCGCCCCTGATCGAGCTGGGGGCCGGCTTTGACATGGACCTGACCGCCCGCGAGAACATCTACCTCAACGGCACGGTGCTGGGCTTTTCGCCCAAGTACCTGGACGAAAAATTTGACGAGATCGTCGAGTTCAGCGAGCTGCAGAACTTTCTGGACGTGCCGCTGAAAAACTACTCCTCCGGCATGGTGGCCCGCATCGGCTTTGCCATCGCCACCATCACCAAGCCCCAGATCCTGATCGCCGACGAGGTGCTGGCGGTGGGCGACTTTTTGTTCCAGCAGAAGTGCGAAAAGCGGATGCAGGAGCTGATGGCCGGCGGCACCACCGTCATCCTGGTGTCCCACTCCATCGAGCAGATCGAGCGGATGTGCTCCAAGGTGGCATGGCTGAGCCACGGCCGCCTGAAGATGAACGGCGACACCAAGACCGTCTGCGACGCCTACAAGGCGGTGCAGCGCGGGCAGGCGTAAACGGCCCGCAGAGGGCAAAGGGGGATTCGGATGGATCAGCAAGTCAAACGGATGCGGGAGCTGTGCCGCTACGCGGCCGCGGTGGCCCGGGAGGACGGCCTGCCCGCCGTGGCCAAACGGACGGCAGGCTTTGTCAGGCGGCGCTTTTTCGGCAAAAAGGCCCGGTATCTGCCCGCCAAAAAGGTGCTGGAAGCCCAGCGCGCGCAGTACGCCGGCACGACCCGGGAGAGCTGCGGCCTGCCCGCCATCAGCATCCTGACCCCGCTGTACAACACCCCGCCGGCCTACCTGCGGGCCTTCCTGGATTCCTTCGTGGGGCAGACGGCCCCCAACGGGCAGCTCTGCCTGGCCGACGCCTCGGACGCAGAACACCCCGAGGTGGGGCAGATCGTGCGAGAATACCAGGCAAAATATCAACAGATCGTATACAAAAAAGTGGAAAACAGGGGCATCGCGGCCAACACCAACGCCGCGGCGGCCCTGGCAGACGGGGAATATCTGGCCCTGGCCGACCACGACGATGTGCTGGCGCCCCACGCCATGGCGGCCATGGGGCAGGCCATTTTGGACCTGCGGGCCGCGGGCAAGCCGGACGGCTTTCTCTACAGCGACGAGGCCCTGTTTGAAAAGGACATCCGGCGGCCGTCGGTGGCCCACTTCAAGCCGGACTATGCGCCCGACTATCTGCTGTGCTGCAACTACATCTGCCACCTGGCGGTATTCCGCCGGGATTTGTTCGAGCGGCTGGGGGGCGAGCGGAGCGAATACGACGGCAGCCAGGACCACGATCTGTTCCTCCGGCTGGCCGACGCGGTGGGCGGCGCGGCCCATCTGCCCCAGGTGCTGTACTACTGGCGGGTCCATGCCGGGTCTACTTCGGGCGGCGCGGACGCCAAGCCCTATGTGGCCGCGGCGGCCAAACGCGCCATCGCGGACCATCTGGCCCGCACCGGCCAGAAAGGCACGGTCGAGGACGGCCTGTTCCCCAGCACCTACCGGGTGAAATGGGAGATCGAGGGCTCGCCCAAAGTCAGCGTCCTGATCCCCAGCAAAGACCATGTGGACGATTTGGAAACGTGCCTCCACAGCCTGTATGCCCGGACGTTCTGGGAGAACTACGAGGTCATCGTCATCGAGAACAACTCGGAGCAGCCCGAGACCTTCGCCTACTATAAGCAGGCGGTCCGGCGCTACGACGGGCTGCGGGTGGTCAAGTATCCGGGCAAGGGGTTCAACTTCTCGGCCATCAACAACTTTGGGCGCAAGTACGCCTCGGGCAGCTATCTTTTGCTGCTGAACAACGATGTGGAGATCACCGAAGGGGACTGGATGACCGAGCTGCTGCGCCAGTGCGCCCGGCCGGGCGGCGGCGCGGTGGCCGGAGCCATGCTCTATTACCCCGACGATACCATCCAGCACGCGGGGGTCATCACCGGGCTGGGGGGCTACGCCGGCCACAGCCACAAGTACAAAAAGCGGGGCGGCAGCGGCTATATGTTCCGGGCCGCCACCGTGCAGGACCTCTCGGCCGTGACCGGGGCCTGTATGCTGGTCAAGACCAGCGTGTGGGACGCCGTGGGCGGCCTGGACGAGGGGTTCGCGGTGGCTTTCAACGACGTGGACTTCTGCCTCCGGGTGCGGGACACCGGCCGCCGCATCGTCTGGACGCCTTACGCCTGGCTCTACCACCACGAGAGCAAGAGCCGGGGCGGGGACGACAAGGACCCGGTCAAGGCGCGGCGGTTCGCAGCCGAACAGCAGCGCCTGTACGACCGGCACGGCCGGGAAAACATCCTGCACGACCCCTACTATAACCCCAGCCTGACACAGGACCGGGAGGATTTTTCCGAAAGCGCGGACCTCAAAGCCCTGCAGGAAGGCGCGCTGCCGGTGCATTACAGGACGTAAAAAACGGGCGCGCGATTCCACGACGCTCTCTGCGGTTTGGAATCACCGGGCGGAAAAATACAAAAAGGAGTGAACGGTATGAACATCAAGGGGCATTTTGATACCATCACACGCCACAAGCTGCTGGTCATGAAGTACTGCTTTGCGTGCGGGCTGTACCGGCAGGGGCTGGCCCACGACCTGAGCAAGTACAGTCCCACCGAGTTCATCCCGGGCTGCATCTATTACCAGGGCGACCACAGCCCCAACGAAGCCGAGCGCCAGGCCAAAGGCTACACGGCGGCCTGGCTCCACCACAAGGGGCGCAACAAGCACCACCTGGAATACTGGATCGACTACGGCGCCAGCAAGCACGGCCTGGAGGGGATGAAGATCCCCCTGCGGTACATCTGCGAGATGGTCTGCGACCGCGTGGCCGCCAGCCAGATCTATCTGGGGGACCGCTACACCGACGCCTCGGCCTGGGAATACTACCAGCGCAGCCGGGACCACTACCTGATGCACCCCGAGTCCCGCGCCATGCTGGAAAAGCTGCTGAAAATGGTCCGCGACGATGGTCAGGACCGCACCTTTGCCTATATGAAAGCCCTGCTGGGCCTCCATGAGGAATATTGAGCCCTGCCTTCCCGACGGCCCCGGGCAGGGAAAGAACCGCCCCTTCGTTCCGTTTTGGACGAGGGGGCGGTCCTCTTGTCTGTGGCGGCAGGCGCGCCGGCACAACGAAAGGCCGCCCCACAGCCTGCGGGGCGGCCTTATGTTTTTTCTTTGCTGCGGCCGTAAAGGCCAGCTAGGGAACCTTAGCCCTGGGCAGCGGCCACGACGGCGTTCAGGTAGCCGGCGGTGTCTGCCAGGGTGGCGCCGGAGATGGAGTCAACAGGGCTCTCCTCGGCGGCCAGAGCCTCGGTGTCCGCAATGGACATGCCGTTGATGTGGTTCTGGATGGCGTCGAAGTTGGCGGCGATGGAAACGGTGGAACCGGCAGCAGCCATGTTGGTGCTGTAGTAGTCGTTGTTCTCGCGCTTGGAAGCCAGCACCTTGCCCTCAGCGATGTTCTCGCCGAAGCCGCCGTCGCTGTTGGGCACGCCCACCACGCCGTCGTCGGTGCTCATGAACTGCAGGTCGTCGATGTAGCTCAGGACGATGTTCTCACCGTCGGTCAGAGCGGAAGCCAGGGTGAAGCACTTGGTGCCGTGGGCAGCGCCGTAAGCGACGTTCAGGGTCAGCTGGTCGGATTCACCGGTGAACTCGACAGCCTGGTTCTCCTGGGCGTTGCGGGCGGCCTCGGCGATGGCGTTCAGGTAGCCGGCGGTGTCCACCAGGGTGGCGCCGGAGACCAGATCGACGGCGTTTTCATCGCTGGCGGCAGTGGAGAGCTCGTCGATGGTCTTGCCCACGGCGTAGTTCTGGATGGCGTCGAAGTTGGCGTCGATGGCGACGGTGGAGCCGGCGCTGGCCATATTCTCGCTGTAGTAAGCGGCGTTCTCGCGCTTGGAGCCCAGGACCTTGCCCTCGGCGTAGCTGGCGCCGAAGTCGGAGTCGCTGTTGGGCACGCCGGTCACGCCGTCAGCAGCGCTCATGAACTGGAATTCGTCCAGGTAAGCGGCAACGATGACGTCGTCCTGGACAACGGCCACGGCATAAGTAAAGCACTTGTCACCGTGGGCGGCGGTGTAGGACTGGCCGATCTGCAGGCCGCCCTCGATCTGGACGTTCTCAGCGGGCTCGGCAGCCTCGGAGGAAGCAGCCTCCGAAGAAGCGGCGGGCTCCTCGGCGATCTCCTCGCCCATGGCGCTGGCCACGGCCTTGCGCACCGCGTCGCTGGTGACGGTAGCGCCGCTGACGCCGTCGATCTCGTAGCCGTTGGCGTCAACGACCTGCTTCTGCAGCTCCTCCAGGGCAGCGCCGCCGATGTCGGGGGTCTCGCTGTCGCCGGTCAGGGTGCAGGCGGTGATGGTGCCGTTCTCCACGGTCAGGGTGGCGGTGACGTCGCCGCCAAAGCCCTTGGCGGTGCCGGTCAGGGTCTCAGCCGCGGAGGAAGCAGCGGTGCTGGACGAGCTGCCGCCGCAAGCCGCAAGGCTGAAGCACAGTGCCCCGGAAAGGGCAATGGAAAGAATACGTTTCATCATAAAAACCTCGCTTTTTACAGTGCCGCGCCGCCCGGACGGCCCAGACGGCCCGGACGGCAGTGTATAACATGTTTCATTATTATAACATAGAAATACCGCTTTGACAATGCAGAAACGCCGTGAATCGTGCAAAATTTCACAAAATTCGGGGCGGACCCTCTTTCCCCGGGCCGCCCACCTGTGCTACAATAAGACCCATACGAGGAGAGGGGGTATAGTAAAGATGTATATACCAGTCAGCCGGGTCCTGCCGCTGCGCAGGCCGGACGAAGTGGACATCCAGCAGGCGGCGCGGTATATGGGGGCGAGGGGCGGCCCGGACGCGGCCACCCAGGCTTTGCTGGAGCGGTGGGCCGCGCCCTTGCTGGCGGCCGCCGCGCCCCGCGCGGTCTGGCTGCGCGCGCCGGTCAGCGCGCTGGAGGACTTGTGGCAGGGCAAAGACATTGCGCGCCACCTGGCCGGCTGCGGCGAGGTGGTGCTGCTGGCGGTGACGCTGGGCCCCGGCGTGGACGCCCAGATCCGCCGGGCCGGGGTGGGGGATGTGGCGGCCGGAGCTGCCTCCGACGCGCTGGCCAGCGCCCTGACCGAGCAGGCCGCCGATCAGGCCGAAGCCAGCCTGCGGGAGATGGCCGCGGCGGAAGGGGTGTACCTCACCGGGCGGTACTCGCCGGGATACGGGGACTGGCCCATCGGGGTGCAGCCCCGGATCGCCGCCCTGCTGGACACGGCGCGGCGGATCGGCCTGTGCGTCACCGATACCTGTTTGATGCTGCCCCGCAAGAGCGTCACGGCGGCGCTGGGGGTCAGCCGGGAACCCGTGACCGGGTACCGCGCCGGCTGCGCCCACTGCCAACTGCGCGACAAGTGCGAATACCGAAAGAGAGGCGAGACCTGTGAGAGCTGAAGAACTTCTGCATACACGCGAGACCATTTTGCTGGACGGGGCCATGGGCACCATGCTGCAGGCCGCGGGGCTGGCCCTAGGGGCCAAGCCCGAGGTGCTGAACATCGAAGACCCCGCCCTGATCGAATCCATCCACGCACAGTATGCGGCGGCGGGCAGCCGCATCCTCTGCGCCAACACCTTTGGCGCGTCGGCCCACAAGCTGGCCGGCAGCGGGTATACGGTGGCCCAGGTGGTGGCCGCCGGCATCGGCTGCGCGCGCCGGGCGGCGGAGCCCTGCGGCGCCCTGGTGGCTTTGGACATCGGCCCGCTGGGCGAACTGCTGGAGCCCGCCGGCACCCTGCCCTTTGAGGAGGCGGTGGCGGCCTTTGCCGAGATCGTCCGGGCCGGGGCGGAGGCCGGGGCCGACCTGATCCTCTGCGAGACCTTTACCGACCTGTACGAGCTGAAAGCCGCCCTGCTGGCCTGCAAGGAAACCTGCGCTTTGCCGGTGCTGGCCAGCATGAGCTTTGAGGCCGGCGGCCGCACCTTTACCGGCTGCACGGTGGGCAGCTTTGCCGCCACCGCCCGGGGCCTCGGGGCCGACGCCCTGGGCATCAACTGCAGCCTGGGCCCGAAAGAGATCCTGCCCATGGCGCGGGCCCTCTGCGAGGCGGTGCCGGGGGACTACCCCGTCTTTATCAAGCCCAACGCCGGCCTGCCCCGGGCCGACGGCAGCGGCTACGACATCACCCCGCAGCTGTTCGCCATGCAGATGAAGCCCTACCGGGAGCTGGGGCTGTTCGCGGCGGGGGGCTGCTGCGGCACCACCCCCGATTTTATCCGGGCGCTGCACAAGGTGTTCGACGGGGGCAAGGCGGGCCGGGCGGCCCACCCCATGCCCTCGGTGCTGTGCACCCCCGTCCAGTATGTGACGGTGGACGGGATCACGGTGGTGGGCGAGCGTATCAACCCCACCGGCAAAAAGCGCTTCCAGCAGGCCATCCGGGAGGGGGACGTGGACTACATCCTGGCCCAGGCTATCAGCCAGGCCGAGAGCGGGGCCGCCGTCCTGGATGTGAACGTGGGGGTGCCCGGCGTGGACGAGCCCGCCGTGATGGAGCGGGTGGTGAAAGCCCTGCAGAGCGTGGTCAGCCTGCCTTTGCAGCTGGATTCCTCCAACGCCGCCGCCCTCGAGCGGGGGCTGCGGGTGTACAACGGCAAGCCCATCGTCAACTCGGTGAACGGGGAGCAGGCGGTGCTGGATAAGCTGCTGCCCCTGTGCAAAAAGTACGGCGCGGCGGTGGTGGGCCTGACCCTGGACGAGCGGGGCATCCCCAAGACCGCCGCCCAGCGGGTGGCCATCGCCGCCCGCATCCGGGACGCGGCCCTGGCCGCCGGTATCCCGCGCGAGGACATCTACATCGACTGCCTGACCCTGACCGCCAGCGCCCAGCAGGAGGACGTCATGGCTACCCTGGACGCCCTGCGCGCCTGCAAGGAGGAACTGGGGGTGCGCACGGTGCTGGGCGTGTCCAACATCAGCTTTGGGCTGCCCTGCCGGCCCTACCTGAACGCCGCCTTTTTGACCATGGCCATGTACGCAGGGCTCGACCTTGCCATCATGAACCCGGCCAGCGAGGAGATGATGGGGGCGGTCTACGCCTTCAACGTCCTGTCCGGGCGGGACAAGCAGAGCGGGCAGTACATCGCCCGGTACGCCGGACGGCAGATGCCCTCCCAGGCGGCCCAGCCCGCCGCGCCGCAGGCAGCCGCCCCGGCCGGGGAGAGCGCTCCCGCCGGGCCCTACGCCCCCCTGATGAAGGCGGTGGAGCAGGGCCTGAAAGGGGAGGCCGCGGCCCACACCCGCGCCCTGCTGGCCGGCCGGGACCCGCTGGACCTGGTGGACCACGCCCTGATCCCCGCCCTTGACGCGGTGGGCGCGGGGTACGAGAAGGGCACGCTGTTCCTGCCCCAGCTGCTGCAGTCGGCCAGCGCCGCCCAGGCCGCCTTTGAGGAGATCAAGGCCGCGGTGGCGAAAAACGGCGCGCCCGGCTCGAGCAAGGGCAAGATCGTGCTGGCCACCGTCAAGGGGGACGTGCACGACATCGGCAAGAACATCGTGCGGGTCATTCTGGAAAATTACGGCTTCGAGGTGCTGGACCTGGGCCGGGACGTGCCGCCCGAAAAAGTGGTGGAGGCGGTGCGCGAAAGCGGCGCGCGGCTGGTGGGCCTGTCCGCCCTGATGACCACCACCCTCAAGAGCATGGCCGAGACCATCGAGGCGCTGCACAAAGCAAAGCTCGACTGCAAGATCATGGTGGGAGGCGCGGTGCTGACCGAGCGCTACGCCCTCGAGATCGGCGCCGACTGGTACGCGAAGGACGCCAAGCGTTCAGCAGACATCGCCAAGGCGTTTTACGGGGTGCAGTGAGCCGTTTGGGCGTTGTTTTCAAACTGTTCAAAAAGTCCACAAAAAGCTGCCACAAATTAGCAGTATACTAAGGGTGCAGTCGGGGAGGAGAGAAAACCTCCTCACAAAGTGGATTTACTTCCTTTTGAAAAGGGTCCCCCAAACCCTCGACGCCGGCACGGCCCGAACAAGCCGCCGGCGGCTCCGACATCCTACTGTTCCCCCGCCCATGCCAGGCAATCGCCGGGCGGCGGACAGACTACTTACTCTCTCCACTCCGGTGGAGTTTCCGATACAGACAGCGCCGGCTCTTCTCCTTTTTCACGGCGCTGTCTTTTTTAGCGTGTCGAGGATGACACGCTCCAGGGGGGACCAATTTCTGCGCGCATACGCGCGACAGAAATCCTCTTGGTTGCGGTGCCCTGTTTTTGCTGCACCCGTCGCAGCGGGCTTGCAAAAAGCAGACCGCGGCCCCTGCTCCGCTTCGGCTGCTTCTGCCGCAGGCAGCGCCTCAGCTTCGCAGTCCCTGGTATCCCCCTTTTGGACAAAATTTAGCACAGAACCGCGCACTCGCCCTCACGGGCTCGCACACTCTCTGCGCTAAATTTCCCTGTTGGTGTCCCAGCCGTACGCGCGTGTCGTCCGGCTGGGACGTTTTTTTGTATCCATTGCTGAAACTGACCGCTCACAGTTGACAGATGTGCGCCGTTGTGGTACCATAGCGGACGGAAAACCGAATACGGCAAGGGAAGTCTTTAGGAAAACGGCGTCTATCGCCTGCCGAAGGAGCAAAACTCTCAGGCGGCCCCATCCGGGCCGGGACTAAAGATGGATGTGGCTCTGGAGAAGCTCATTGCGAGGACCGAAGGTGCAAGGCGGCGACGCCGAATCTCTCAGGTAAAAGGACAGAGTAAAGAGGGCGGGCCCCTGTGGGCTTCGCCGGTCTTTTTTGTTTTGTGCATGAGCTGGACAGCGCCGCCGCGCGTCCGGCTCTTTTTTGCGCCCCGCGCCCCTGGCCCCGGCATCCGCCATACGATTGGGAAATTGGGAAACGAGAGGGGAAACGAACATGGAACAAACACTGAGCGCTTTTGTCAACGCAGTGAACGACGTGCTCTGGAACAAGCAGCTGCTCTTGCTGTTTTTGCTGCTGGGCACCGGCATCTACTTTACCGTCCGCACCCGGTTCATCCAGGTGCGCGGCTTTGGCGAGGGGCTGCGCCGGGTCTTCGGCGGCTTTTCGCTGAACGGTGAAAAGGCCGGCAAGCACGGCATGAGCTCTTTCCAGGCTTTGACCACCGCCATCGCGGCCCAGGTGGGCACCGGCAACATCACCGGCTGCGCCACCGCCCTGTACTCGGGCGGGCCGGGGGCCATCTTCTGGATGTGGTTCTCGGCCTTTTTCGGCATGGCCACCATCTACGGCGAGGCGGTGCTGGCCCAGCTGTACAAGACCAAAGGCGCCGACGGCCAGACCACCGGCGGCCCCATCTATTACATCCGCGCGGCCTACAAGGGCAGGCTGGGCCGGGGGCTGGCCGTGTTTTTCTCGGTGGCCATCATCCTGGCGCTGGGCTTTATGGGCAACATGGTGCAGTCCAACTCCATCGGCGAGGCGTTTTATAACGCATTCGGGGTGCCCCGCATCGTGATGGGCGTGCTGGCGGCGGCCATCGCGGCCTTTATCTTCATCGGCGGCGTCAAGCGGCTGGCCTCCGTCACCGAAAAGATGGTCCCCGTCATGGCGGGCCTGTACATCGTGGGCGGCCTGGTGGTCCTGTTCATCAACCGGGAGGCCCTGCCCGGCGCCATCCGGTCCATCTTTGTCTGCGCCTTCAACCCCCAGGCCATGTTCGGCGGTGTGGCGGGCCTGGGCGTCAAGGAGGCCATGCGCTACGGCGTGGCCCGCGGCCTGTTCTCCAACGAGGCGGGCATGGGCTCGACCCCCCACGCCCACGCCCTGGCACGGGTGGACAAGCCCCAGGACCAGGGCCTGGCCGCCATGATCGGCGTGTTCATCGACACCTTTATCGTCCTGACCATGACCGCCCTGGTGATCCTCAGCTCGGGGCTGCTGCAGCCCCTGCAGGAGGGCGGCCTGACCGGCACCGCCCTGGCCCAGGCGGCCTTCAACCAGGCATTCGGCTCCTTCGGCAACGCCTTTGTGGCGGTGTGCATGCTGTTCTTCGCGTTTTCCACCATCATTGGCTGGTACTTCTTTGGCGAGACCAACGTCAAGGCCCTGCTCGGGCCCAAGGCGGTGCGGCCCTACGCCGTCATTGCGGTGCTCTGCATCGTGGTGGGCTCGGTCCAGAAGGTGGACCTGGTCTGGAATATGTCCGATATGTTCAACGGCCTGATGGTCATCCCCAACCTGCTGGGCGTGCTGGCGCTGTCCGGCGTGGTGGCAAAGCTGGCCCGGGGCGGTAAGGCCGAGGCCGACGAGGCCCAGAAAGAGGCCGCCGCCCGCGCCGCAGCGGCTGAACAGGACTAAATGCAAAAACGTCCTGCCTCCCATCGGGAAGCAGGGCGTTTTCTGCTTGATCATATCGTATAATAGTCCCCGGTCTGGGCGGGGCGGGCCAGGTCGGCCAGGGTGATCTTGTCGAGGTAGCCGCGGATCACCTCGTCCAGGCCGCGCCACAGCTCATAGGTGCGGCACTCGGGCAGGCGGGCGCAGTCGGGCGCGCCCGGTCCCAGGCAGGCCACCGGCGCGAGGCTGCCCTCGGTCAGCAGCAGGATGTCCGACACGCGGTACTGGCTGGCGGGGCGGGTCAGCCGGTAGCCGCCCCCTTTGCCCCGCAGCCCCTGCAGCAGCCCGTGCTGGACCAGGGTCTTGAGGATGTTTTCGAGGTATTTTTCCGAGATGCCCTGCCGGGCCGCGATGGCCTTGAGGGGGATGTACTTGTCGGATGGGTTTTCGGCCAGGTCGATCATGACGCGCAGGGCGTACCGGCCTTTTGTCGAAACGATCATAACCACTGCTCCTTCTAACGGTGATTTGAACCTATTATACGACAAGGGATATAGCTTTTCAACCATGGGATGAAAGAATGTTGACAAAAGCCGGCGGCAAAGCTATAATGCCGGTAAACGAACCGGTCAAATAGGAAAAGGAGGAAGCCCCATGAGCAGAATTTACACTTCGGCCGAACAGCTGATCGGCCACACGCCCCTGTTGGAGCTGAGCCGCATCGAGCGCGGCGAGCAGCTGGAGGCCCGCATCCTGGCCAAGATCGAATCCATGAACCCCGGCGGTTCGGTGAAGGACCGGGTGGCCAAGGCCATGCTGGACGACGCCGAGGCCAAGGGCCTGCTCAAGCCGGGGGCGGTCATCATCGAGCCGACCTCGGGCAACACCGGCATCGGGCTGGCCAGCGTGGGCGCGGCCCGGGGCTACCGGGTGATCATCGTGATGCCCGAGACCATGAGCCTGGAGCGCCGCCTGCTGATGAAAGCCTACGGCGCCGAGCTGGTGCTGACCGAGGGCGGCAAGGGGATGAGCGGGGCCATTGCCCGCGCCAACGAGCTGGCCGCCGAGATCCCCGGGGCCTTTGTGCCGGGGCAGTTCGACAACCCGGCCAACCCTGCGGCCCACGAGGCCACCACTGGCCCCGAGATCTGGGAGGACACCGACGGCCAGGTGGACCTTTTTGTGGCGGGCATCGGCACCGGCGGCACCATTACGGGGGTGGGGCGGTACCTGAAAAGCAAGAACCCCGCCGTCCGGGTGGTGGGTGTGGAGCCGGCCACCTCGGCGGTGCTGAGCGGCGGCGCGCCCGGCCGCCACGACCTGCAGGGCCTGGGCGCGGGCTTTGTGCCCAAGGTGCTGGACACCTCGATTTACGACGAGATCATCCGGGTGGCCGACGAGGACGCCTATGCGGCCGGCCGCCGGCTGGGCCGCGAGGAAGGCGTGCTGGCGGGCATTTCGTCGGGCGCGGCGGTGTGGGCCGCCATCCAGCTGGCCCGCCGCCCCGAGAACAAGGGCAAGACCATCGTCACCCTTCTGCCCGACACCGGCGACCGCTACCTCTCCACCAAAATGTTCGCGGAGTGAGAGGGTTTGCAGTGCGGTTGGAATCTGTGAATGGCGAAGCCTGAAGATAGAAACAAGGCGCACAAAAACCGGCGCCCCAAAGGGACCCAAAGCGGACCCAGGGGCGCCGGTCTTTCTTTTGCTTTACCAGTGGACGTCTTTCCAGGAAACACAGTCTGAGACAGGTGTGTTCATGCCCTCCCGGAGCTCTTTCCACGTGCCCGGGTGAAGGAACAGGTAAAGCGTTGCGAGAATGCTGCGAAACTTGAACATCTGCGGCCTCCTTGCAGGGTTTTCAGGATGGAAAATCAGTCCATCGTGTGGGTGGAAAAGACGGGCTTATCCTGCCAGAGGACGGGCTTGCCTTCGGCCAGGGTGCGGGGCATATCCAGCAGGCGCTGGTTGGCGCTGCCCCGGAAGCGCAGGGAAATGTCGTACTGGGCCTGGATGAAGGGCCCGTCCACCAGCACGTCCAGCAAAGCCAGCAGCGGGTCGGTGGCCTCGCACCGGCAGCGGGAGGGCTCCTGCCCCAGCAGCTGCTCGAGGGTATAGCCCGAGTAGCACCACACCGTCTTGCCGGGGTACAGCGCCTTGAAATTGCGCACGAAGGGCAGCAGCTCCCGCTGGTTGGCCGGCTCCATCGGCTCGCCCCCCAGCAGGGACAGCCCGGCGATGTAGTCGGGACGGCAGGAGGCGAAGATCTGGTTGCGCACCTCCTTGGTGAAGGGCGCGCCGTAGGCAAAATCCCAGGCCACTTCGTTGAAGCAGCCGGGGCACCGGTGGGTGCACCCCGAGACGAACAGACTGGTGCGCACGCCGGGGCCGTTGGCGATATCGCAATATTTGATGTTGGCGTAATTCATGTGCTTCCTCCTTGCTGCGGCGGACAGGCCGCCGACCAATGGATGCGGAAAATACCGCACCGTCGTTTGTTCTGGAATTACTGATATATTGAAAAAAAGATGTGTGCGCGAAGCGGAGACATTTTTCCGTACAGACGGAACGAAAAAAGTTGCCCCGGACTGGTAAAACTTGTATGTGACGCCGAAATTTGTGATTGTTCACAAAAAATTATTGAATTGCTTGTGCAAGATGAATATAATACAGGCAAGGACGCAGGATAGAGGGCGTCCGCAAGATCCCGGCGCGGGAAGCCGGGAATAAGTGCCCGGTTTGGTTGGATGCGGCGGCGCAGAGCCGGAGCATTGCACCGGGCAATGAAAGGCGTGCAAGGCGCCTGTGGTTTTTAGAAAAGGAGAAATTGCTATGAAATATATTACAATGATTCTGGATTCGTTCAGCAGCCGGGCCGCGGCGCAGACCGCCCTGGAGGACGCCTGCGTGGCGCGCTGGGGCTTCTGCCTGGACGCCCAGCTGTAAGCAAGCACATCCACACACCCGAACAGAAAGGAAGGTTCCTTTATGATCGAGAGAGTTAGAGTCAGCAACATCAACCAGATCAACAAGATCGTCAACGCGGCCAGCAGCCTGAACAGCGACGTGGGCATCCACGACGCCAACGGTCAGATCGCCGATGCAAAGAGCCTGCTGGGCCTGCTGCGGCTGGACTACAGCCGCCCCGTCGAGGTGGTCTCGGAGAACGCCCGCGCCCTGCGCGCCTGCGTCCGCGCCTGCATGGCCTGAGCTTCCTCTTCGGATGTGAACGCATGATCCAATAAAAAGCCCCCGCCGGATGAGTCCGGCGGGGGTTTTGGCGTTTCTTACAGGTGAAGCACCCGGTCCCGGATCTCCTGGGTACGGCCCTGGTTCCAGAACTGCGTCCCGATATAACCGCAGGTGCGGCGGGCCACGTTCAGCTTGCTCTGGTCACGGTTGCCGCACTTGGGGCACTCCCAGACCAGCTTGCCGTCGTCCTCCACGATCTGGATCTCGCCGTCGTAGCCGCAGCACTGGCAGTAGTCGGACTTGGTGTTCAGCTCGGCGTACATGATGTTGTCGTAGATGAACTGGAGCACGCTCATGACGGCCTCCAGGTTATCCTGCATGTTGGGCACTTCCACATAGCTGATGGCGCCGCCGGGCGAAAGCTCCTGGAACTCGCTTTCGAACTTGAGCTTGGTGAAAGCGTCGATCTGCTCCGACACATGGACGTGGTAGCTGTTGGTGATATAGTTCTTGTCGGTGATGCCGGGGATGATGCCAAAGCGCTTTTGCAGGCAGGTGGCAAACTTGTAGGTGGTGGACTCCAGCGGGGTGCCGTAGAGGGAATAGTCGATGTTCTCGGCCTGCTTCCACGCCTTGCAGCAGTCGTTCATGTGCTGCATCACGCTCAGGGCAAAGGGCTTTGCCTCGGCGTCGGTGTGGCTCTTGCCGGTCATATACTTGACGCACTCATACAGGCCGGCGTAGCCCAGGCTGATGGTGGAGTAGCCGCCGAACAGCAGCTTGTCGATCTTCTCGCCCTTTTTCAGGCGGGCCAGGGCGCCGTACTGCCACAGGATGGGGGCGGCGTCGCTGAGGGTGCCCAGCAGCCGCTTGTGGCGGGCCTGCAGGGCCCGGTGGCACAGGTCCAGCCGCTCGTCGAAGATCTTCCAGAACTCTTCAAAGTTGCCCCCCGAGCTCAGGGCCACGTCCACCAGGTTGATGGTGACGACGCCCTGGTTGAACCGGCCGTAGTATTTGGGCTGGTTGGTCTCGGGATCCACGTAGGGGGTCAGGAAGCTGCGGCAGCCCATGCAGGTGTAGCAGTGGCCCTCGCCGTTTTTGTCCACCTTCAGCTCCAGCATCTTCTTTTCCGAGATATAGTCGGGCACCATCCGCTTGGCGGTGCACTTGGCGGCCAGCTCGGTCAGATAATAATAGGGGGAGCCGGGGCGGATGTTGTCCTCCTCCAGCACATAGATCAGCTTGGGGAAGGCGGGGGTGATCCAGACGCCGGCCTCGTTCTTGACGCCCTGGTAGCGCTGGCGGATGGTCTCCTCGATGATGATGGCCAGGTCGGCCTTTTCCTGGGGGGTGCGGGCCTCGCCCAGGTACATAAAGACGGTGATGAAGGGCGCCTGGCCGTTGGTGGTCATCAGGGTGACCACCTGGTACTGGATGGTCTGGACGCCCCGGTTGATCTCGGCCCGCAGCCGTTTTTCTACAATGGCCTTTTTGCGCTCCTCGGTGACGGGCAGGCCCTCCATCTCGCTTTCCACTTCGGCGGCGATCTTCTTGCGGGAGACGTCCACGAAGGGGGCCAGGTGGGTCAGGCTGATGCTCTGGCCGCCGTACTGGTTGGAGGCCACCTGTGCGATGATCTGGGTGGCGATGTTGCAGGCGGTGGAGAAGCTGTGGGGCTTCTCGATAAAGGTGCCCGAAATGACGGTGCCGTTCTGGAGCATATCCTCCAGGTTGACCAGATCGCAGTTGTGCATATGCTGGGCAAAGTAGTCGGCGTCGTGGAAGTGGATCAGGCCCTCCCGGTGCGCCTTGACGATGTCGGGGGGCAGCAGCAGCCGGGCGGTCAGGTCCTTGGAGATCTCGCCGGCCATATAGTCGCGCTGGACGCTGTTGACGGTGGGGTTCTTGTTGGAGTTCTCCTGCTTGACTTCCTCGTTGTTGCACTCGATGAGGCTGAGGATCCGCTCGTCGGTGGTGTTGGTCTGGCGCTTCAGGTTCTGGACATAGCGGTAGGTGATATAGTGGCGGGCCACGTCGTGGGCCTGGACGTCCATCAGCTGGTTCTCGACCATATCCTGGACTTCCTCCACGCTGACCGCACGGTTCAGCTGCTGGCAGCGGTCGGTGACGGCGGCGGCGATCTGGGTGATCTGCTCGCGGCTGAGCCGGAGCTTTTCATCTACAGACTGGTTGGCCTTCGAGACGGCCACAATGATCTTGGTGATATCGAATGGGACTTCGGTGCCATTCCGTTTGATGATCTTCATGCGGTTCCTCCTCCTTCGCGCATGGCAGCGCCGGGGCGCTGTCTTTTGGTTAGAGAGGGATGTTGTCTGCCCGGCGGCCGGACAGATGCCTATTTATATATAGGATACAAGCCTCTATGGATATCCGCGTGTGCGGCCGGCGGACGGCCCGCCGCGCGGGGTGCAAGACTATGATACCATTATTTAGTGGCAAGTCAAGCGGTTAGACACTACATTTAGTGTTTTCGGAATGTTGACCAAAAATACAGGCTGATTTTCGGGCGCTATAAGAGGGAAAAGAAAGACGCAAAAAATTTGCAAAAAGGGGTTGACAAGTAACGGAAAAAGTAGTACTATATGCGAGCGCCCGGCGGGAAGCCCCGCCGAGAGGCAAGAGTAGAAAAAGCACTTCAAGTTCGCTTGAAAAAAGATGAAAAAAGTGCTTGACAAAACCGCCTCGCGGTGCTACAATAAACAGGTCGCCGGTCAACCGGCCGACGAACGCAGGACCTTGAAAATTGAACAATATCGAATACTTGTAACGGAACCTTTAACGTGTATTTGGACACTTAAAAATTCCAAAGAAGTAATTCGCAGGACGCAAGCGATTGCGTGCTGAGGAACAAGATTTAACACTTTTCAAAGTGAT
>LBJMR02800__coassemble_625_pt1 | contig 21507 bp, 21 predicted proteins | sample LBJMR02800__metabat2_high_PE_029 | metagenome-assembled genome bin LBJMR02800
TCCTCTTTCACCTCCACTCATTTTTAGGGTTGACTTTTAATAGTTAATCTTTCGTTTGAGATATGCGGCGCGGTACTTTTGGAGGTGGCCAGTTCGGCGGGTGGCGTTTTCTGTGTCTTTTTGGTGAAGCCGTTGGTCAGCACGATTTGGCGGCCCACAAAGAAGAAGTAGAGCACCCGCGTGATGTTGCTGCCCTGCTTGGCCCGGATCTCGAAGATGCCGTCCCCGATGTGTTTGGAATAGGGCTCGCGGAGCTGGGGGCCGTTTGCTTCCAGCAGCGCGAACCCCACCAGGAGTTTGGCCCGCATCTTGCTGTCGAGGGAATCGAGAAAATCCTGGACCGGGCATTCGCCGTTTTCTTTTTTGTAAAAGTCTACCTCGAAGTTTGGCATGGAATGCACCCTGGGTTGGCGTGATAGTATATATCCTATATTTATTATAGAGGACGCGGGCCGGAATGTCAAGGAGAAGAAAAAGCTCTAGCACTCTGACGCTGTGTCTGATAAAAAGTTTTGTGTATGTTCATGAATCCGTCATTTCTTTTTGATATTATTTGTACTGCGGTCTGGCTGGGCCTGACCGTGCACTATGCCCGCAAGGGGCTTTTGGCGGCGCTGGTCCAGATCGTGGGCAACCTGTTCAGCCTGATCGGGGCCCAGCAGCTGGCCGCCTGGGGCTCCGGGGCTTTGTTCGACCGGTTCTTTGCCGGCAGTTTCCGGGAGCGGATCGCCGCCGGGCTGTCGGCGGGGGGCGCGGCCGATCTGAGCCTGATCGCCCAGCGGTACGCGGGTTTCCTGCCCGAGAGCGTGCGCCGTCCGGTGGTGGAAGCCTGCGAGCGCGCCCTGGACGGCCTTTTGACCGACAACGTCCTGGTGATGGCCGACACCATCGTGCAGGACGTGATCCGGCCGCTGCTGACGCCGGTGTTTTCGCTGGTGCTGTTCTTTCTCTGCTTTGCAGGGCTGCGCATGCTCATCAGCTTGCTGGTCACGGTGCTGGGACTGGTCAACCACCTGCCCCTGGTGGGCACGGTCAACCACCTGCTGGGGGTCCCCATGGGGGCGCTGGCGGGGCTGGCGGACGTGTTCCTGCTGCTGTGCGTGGTCTGGGCGCTGATGGTCATCACCGGCGGCAACCTGCCCTATTTGAATGAGGCGGCCCTGGGCGGCAGCGTGTATTATAAGATATTCAGTCAGCTGAACCCGTTTATGGGAACGGGGGCTGTGGGATAGACAGGAGGAATTGTATGGTCTGTGCTCGATGCAAGAAAAGACCGGCCATTATCTTCATCCAGCGGATGGAGAACGGCCAGATGAAGCAGGAGGGCTACTGCCTGCACTGCGCCCGCGAGCTGCACATCAAGCCGGTGGACGACCTGATGAAGCAGTTCGGGATGTCCGAGCAGGACATGGACAACATGGAAGACCGGATGGAAAGCATGATGGAGGAGATGGGCGAGGGGGGCAACCCCTTTGCCGCCCTGATGAAGATGCAGGACGACAGCGACGGCGGGGATGAGGACGGCTTCACCCCCGGCGGCAACGCCACCTTCCCCCTGAGCATCGCCGGGCAGGAGGGGGGCCAGAACAGCAGCCAGGCGGCCCCCAAGAACGGCAAGAACGGCAAAAAGCCGCCCCGCCGCAAGTACCTGGATACCTACTGCGAAAACCTGACCGGCAAGGCCCGGGACGGCAAGCTGGACGACATCATCGGGCGGGACCGGGAGATCTACCGGACCATCCAGATTTTGTCCCGGCGGCAGAAGAACAACCCCTGCCTGATCGGCGAGGCCGGCGTGGGCAAGACCGCCATCGCCGAGGGCATCGCCGAGCGCATCGCCCGGGGGCAGGTGCCGGCCCAGCTGAAGGACAAGGAGATCTATCTGCTGGACCTGACCGCCCTGGTGGCGGGCACCCAGTTCCGCGGGCAGTTCGAGCAGCGGGTCAAGGGCCTGCTGAACGAGGTGAAGCAGGCGGGCAACGTGATCCTGTTCATCGACGAGATCCACACCATCACCGCCGCCGGCGAGAGCGAGGGCGCCATGAACGCGGGCAACATCTTAAAGCCCGCCCTCTCCCGCGGGGAGATCCAGGTCATCGGCGCGACCACTTTCTCGGAGTACCGCAAGTATATCGAGAAGGACCAGGCGCTGGAGCGCCGGTTCCAGCCGGTGCGGGTGGAGGAGCCCAGCATCGCCGACACCATCGCCGTGATGAACGGCATCAAGCGTTACTATGAGGACTACCACCACGTCCAGGTGCCCGCCGACGTGGTCCAGATGGCAGTGACGCTGTCCGAGCGGTATATCACCGACCGCTATCTGCCCGACAAGGCCATCGACCTGTTGGACGAGGCCTGCGCCAGCTGCAACCTGGCCCACCCCGAGATCTCGGCGTTCCTGGAGGCACAGAAGGAACTGGACGCCCTCAAACAGGAGGAGTCCGAGATGGAGTCCACTCCCACCAACGAGGCCATCGACTACGAGGCGGTGGCCGAGCGCAAGACCCGCATCGCCCAGCTGGAGGCCGAGCTGCCCGCCAAACAGGCCGCCGCCAGCGAGATCCAGGTGACCATGGACGACCTGGCCCGGGTGATCGAGCTGTGGACCGGCATCCCCGCCGTCAAGATCCGGGAGACGGAATATGTCCGCCTGGCCTCCCTGGAGGACGAACTGAAAAAGAAGATCGTCGGCCAGGACGAGGCTGTCCACCTGGTGGCCCAGGCGGTCAAGCGCAGCCGCGCCGATCTGGCCGGCCGCCGCCGTCCCGCCAGCTTCATCTTTGTGGGCCCCACCGGCGTGGGCAAGACCGAGCTGGTCAAGCAGCTGGCAAGCCAGCTGTTCAGCGGGCCCGACCCGCTCATCCGCCTGGACATGAGCGAGTATATGGAAAAGTACGCCGTCAGCCGGATGATCGGCTCGCCCCCGGGCTATGTGGGCTATGAGGAGGCCGGCCAGCTGACCGAGAAGGTCCGCCGCCGCCCCTACAGCGTGGTGCTGTTCGACGAGATCGAAAAGGCCCACCCCGACGTGCTGAACATCCTGCTGCAGATCCTGGACGAGGGCAAGATCAACGACGCCCAGGGCCGTACGGTGGATTTCTCCAACACGGTCATCTGCATGACCTCCAACGCCGGCTCTTCGGAGCAGGGGACCGGGGGCCTGGGCTTCAACAAGAGCGCCGGGGAGATGACCGCCGACAAGACCATGAAGGCCCTACGCCAGTTCCTGCGGCCCGAGTTCCTGGGCCGTGTGGACGAGATCGTGGTCTTCCAGCCCCTCAGCGGCGAGACGCTGGAGAAGATCGCGGCCCTCATGCTGGAGGAGTACCGCCCCGGCATGGAGGCCAAGGGCATCGCCTACAGCTACACCCCCGCGGCCCTCAAGGCCCTGGTGGCCCAGTGCGAGGGCGGCAAGTTCGGCGCGCGCGACCTGCGCCGCACCATCCGCAAAGCGGTGGAGGACGAAGCCGCCACCCGCATCATCGATGGCCAGCTCACCGCCGGCGGCAGCCTGACGGTAGACGCCGAGGACGGCAAGGTCGTTCTGCGAACCTGAAAACAAACCCAAACCTCAACCAAGAGCGCCCGCGCAAGCGGGCGCTTTTTTGTTGCTTTTTTGGCCCTCTCCGGCCCTGCGGGCCACCTCCCCCGTAAACGTGGGAGGCCGAGCCTAAAGGTTACGTTTTCGCTCTCCCGCGTGCGTGGGAACCTCCCCTCTCCGTCACAGCGCAAAGCGCTGTGCCACCTCCCCCGCGGGGGGAGGCAAGCGTACCTGCGTCAATCTTTGCGAAGTTTGTGGTAAGGCAAAGCTGAAAAACTTCGTCTTACCACAAAGTTTTTCTTTGCCCACGGGCGTAAACTTGGCTCTCCCTCCGGGAGAGCTGGCGAGACGCCCGCAAGGGCGGCGAGACTGAGAGGGGAGCCTCCCACGCGTGCGGGGGAGGTGCCGCCGCAGGCGGCAGAGAGGGCCAGTGCGCTTTTTGCTCCCCTCTCAGGCGCTTCGTCCTTGCCGCTTTATGCAGTGACAAAGAAGGTTACAGAAAAAGCCCGCAGGGGGACACCCTGCGGGCGATATGGATAAGCGTTATGCCAGGAAGGTAAACCAGACAAAGGAGGCGGCTACGGCCAGCATCATCACAATCAGTGCGCCATTGGCAAAGCCTTTGCTGACCGGATAGTCCGAGTTCTCAAACAGGATCATCCGGCGCAGATCGTCCCGGGTCTCTTGGCTGACCGGGCCGTAGAGGTACTGCCAGGCCCCGTCAAAGCCATTCAAAAGCAGCAGGTCGTGAGCCATGCGGGCTATGATGAAAGCTGAAAAGCCAAAAACAAAAATCCAAACATCGAACCATAACCCCAGCGGCTCCAGGGCCACCCGCAATTTGTGAACTGGTGAAGAAGAGAGGATGCTGATACAGACCAATGTCGCTATAAAATGATTAAACAACGGGCCTCTCTGCTTGAAAAATTCCACTTTATCTGCCTCTCTTTTGCTTAACCACCTACAGATTGAAAATAGTCAACATCTCGTGCTATTTGATCACGGAACCTGTCATATTGTTCAAAATACTGATGGTAGCAATGTGTATAATAGCGGTTATCAAACGAAAACCATACTTCATATGTGACAATATTTATTTTTATGTACTCGCAACCAAACACAAGATTGTTGAGACCAACTGTGGTTATATAATCGACTACGGACGAGAGCAGAGCTGCTGGTTGACTCCAAAATACCGTTGCAAGAATCTCACCGAGTTGAGCTGTACTCTGTAATTTTCTTATTTCTTCTACGGGCATAAAGTCTGTTGATTGTGAACCAACATATATATGTTTATCCTGTCAAACGTGAAGAACTAAGAGCCATTCAGCGGCCGCTGAATGTATACCTACATTATATTATACTACATTGTTGCTTCCTTGTATATGCACGGTTTTCACATTTTTTTCACACGGTTGTGCGCCATATGCACAAAACACCCCATCCGGGCGCGCCCCCCGGGGGGCTTCAAATGGAAAACGGCTCCTTCTGCTGAAAGCATCCAGCAAAAGGAACCGTTTTTTAAGTTTGCCTTACCACCGCTTAGCTGTCACTCACGGGCGTACACTTGGCTCCCCCGCGTGCGGGGGAGCTGTCATGCCGCTGTGCGGCATGACTGAGAGGGCTATTAGGCGGCGAGACTGAGAGGAGAGGCCCTAAACGCAAAAGCCCCCGTCCATGGACGGGGGACTTTTGCTGTGTGCAGTGTTTGGTCAGGAGGCGGCGCTGTCCGCGCCACGGTAGATGCCGAAGGTGTTGTCGGGGTCGGGCATATCCACCCGGGAGGCGCGGCGGTCCACCGCCAGCACCATCACCGCCAGGACGGCGAACACCAGAGCCACTACCAGCCACTTGAGCCAATTCGGGAGACGGTCCATGAAGGGAGGCTCCTTTCTTTATTCGGGGCGGCAGATGCGCCGGGCGCGGACCAGCAGCTCGCCGGCCTGGGTGACGTCCAGGCTGCGGGAGAGGGGGCCGGTGCGGTCCTCGGCGCCGGGGCCGGTGTTGCCTTCCTCCAGGAAGGTGGCCTTGTCCCAGTCGGCGCGGCCATTCCAGGGGGAGAAGCCCGCCGGGGCGATGTGGGCCCCGAGCCGGCATTCCAGCACGGCGGTCTTGGCGTGGGGCCGCCAGGGCCGGCCCAGGTAGACCGTGCCGGCGGGGCAGTCCGAGACAAAGTCGCAGTCCCAGAACACAAAGCCTAACCCGTCGGGCGGGGTGCAGGGGGCGGTCACATAGCCGCGGGCCTCGCCGTGGGCGGTGGGGTTGTCCGCCGAGCGGAGGACGCACTGCTCAAACAGGGCGTCCGCCCCGCCGAAGATGAAGTCGATGTCGCCGGTGATCTCGCAGCCCTGGTAGTATTGGACGCTGGGCCGCCGGGGGGCAAACACCCGCGGGCCCAGAAAGCCGTCCTTCTCCCGCTCCTGCTCGGGCAGGGGGGCGCAGAACAGCGTGTCCTGGCTGCCCAGCAGACGCACCCGCCGGAACACCGCCCGCTCGCTGTCCACATAGGCGGCGATGCCCTGGCCCACGCGCGCGCCGGGGCCGGCGTCGTTCTCGATGGTCATGTCCTCCACCGTCAGGCGCTGGCCGCTGAAAAAGGCGGTCCAGCTGCGGAAGGTGTGGGTGGGCCGCCCGTCCGGGTGGGGCAGCTTGCCGCCGTCGTTCCAGACCAGGCGGGTCTCGGCCATGCCGGCGCCCCGCAGGGTGATGTCCCGCTTTTCGCAGGCCAGCTTTTCCCGGTAGGTGCCGGGGCCGATCAGGATCTCGGCGGGGGTGTCGTAGGGGACGGCCAGCACCGCTTCGCCGATGGTGGCAAAGTCGCCGCTGCCGTTCTGTGCAACTGTGATGGTAAGCATGATGTGCCTCCGTTTCAGGTCGGTTTATTCTTCAGGCGGCGGGGCCTTCATGGTGAACCAGAACACCGAACCCTGGCCGGGGGTGCTCTGGACGCCGAACCGGAACCCGTGCTGCTGGAAGATCGCTTTGGTGATGGACAGCCCCAGCCCCGTGCCCGCCTTGCCGGCGTCGGAGCGGGAGCGGTAATACCGCTCGAAGATATAGGGCAGGTCCTCGGCGGCGATGCCGGGGCCGTGGTCCTCCACTTCCACCCGCACCCCCTCGCCGCAGGGCTCGGCCCGCAGGATGAACACCCCGTCGGGCCCGATGTGGTGCATGGCGTTGCCCAGCAGGTTGTGCAGGGCCCGCTCGATCATGGCGGGGTCGGCGTAGACTTCCAGGGGCGCGTCGGGGAGCTCCAGCTTCAGGGTCCAGCCGTTCTGGGCGCAGACGGCGTCGTACCGCTCGCTGACCTCATCGCACAGCTGGCCCATGTCGAAGCGCACCGGCTCGCACTTGTCGGCCCCGCTGGTCACCTTGCTCAGCTCCATCACGCTGGAGACCAGGGCGGTCAGCCGGTCGGCCTCGTCCACGATGATGTTCAGCTGTTCGTCCCGGTGGGCCTTGTCGTCCCCGGTGATGTCCCGCACCGTCTCGGCGTAGCCCTTGATGAGGGTGAGGGGGGTGCGCAGGTCGTGGGAGACGTTGGCCAGCAGGTCCCGCTGCATCTGGGCCGAGCGCTGGACCTCGGTGGCCATCTGGTTGAAGTCCTCGGCCAGGGCGCCCAGCTCATCCCGGCGGTTGGCGTCCACCTGCACGGCGTAGTTGCCCCGGGCCATCTGGCGGGCGGCCGCGGACATGGCCCGCAGCGGCCGGGTGAACCACTGGCTGAACAGCCAGGCCGCCGCCAGGGCAAAGGCGAACACCAGCACCGCCGCCATGGGCAGCATATCGCTCAGCACCTGGCCGGCCTCGGCCACGTGGACCAGGCTGGTGGACACCAGGACCGAATAATCCCCGCCCCGGCTCATGCGGCCCACCACCACCTGGGAAGAGCCGCCGCTGGTGTTCAGCACCTGCATCCAGCTGCCGCTGGCGCGGCAGGCCCGGCGCATCTCGATGACGGTGGACTTGTCCCAGGAGAACCCGGTGTCCGACCGGGCGGACAGGGTGCTGTTGTGCAGCAGGCAGGGGTAGAGGTTTTCGATGGTGATGATGCTGCGCAGGGTGGAGTCGGAGATGTCCACGCAGAAGTTGGTCAGCTGGGTGTTGGCCGAAAGGTTCTCGTACAGCCTGGTGCGGAAGGTGCTGTCCACCACCAGCACCCCGAAATTCCAGCTGGAAATGACGATGCCCTCGTCCTGGCTTTTGGCGATCAGGTCCACGATCTGGTCGGCCTGGCCGGCCAGCTGGGCCTCGATGCGCTGGTTGTACAGCGGCTCCAGCAGCTGGGTGGACAAAAACCAGTACATACCCAGCAAAAGCAGGCAGATGGACGCCAGGAACAGCATCAGCTGGGCGCGGATGCCCGGCGAAGGGCGGCCTTGCAGCTTCATACCGCGCCCCCGTTACCGGCGGGCGTCGGGGTCGAACTTGTAGCCGATGCCCCACACCGTGACGATGTAGCTGCGGCAGGCCCCCAGATGGCCCCGCAGCATCTTGACGTGGGTGTCCACCGTGCGGTCCTCGCCGAAGTAGTCGTAGTTCCACACCTTCTGCAGGATCTTTTCCCGCGACAGGGCGATGCCCTTGTTGGACGCCAGGAACACCAGCAGGTCGAACTCCTTGGGGGTGAGGCTGACTTCCTCGCCGCTGACCTTGACGGTGTGGCTGGCCGTGTCGATGGACAGTTCCCCGAAGGTCATCACCGAGGCGGCGGTGTCGGTGCGGGCCAGGGTGCGGTTGAGCACCGCCTTGACCCGGGCCACCAGCTCCCGGGGGGAGAAGGGCTTGACCACATAGTCGTCGGCGCCGGCTTCCAGGCCGGCTAGCTTGTCGTATTCCTCGCCGCGGGCGGTCAGGATGATGACCGGGGTGTTGATGTGGCGGCTGCGCATCTCCCGCAGGCAGGTCATGCCGTCCATAAAGGGCATCATCAGGTCCAGGATGACCAGATCGAAGCCGGCGCTTGTCACCTGCGCCAGCGCCGCCGAGCCGTCGGCGGCTTCCTCACAGGTATAGCCCGCATACTGCAGATGTTCCCGGATCAGCTCCCGGATGCGGGGTTCGTCATCGACGATCAATATCTTTGCCATAGGGCGGGGGTCCTCCATTTCTTCTATTCAAAAGGCTGACGGTGCAGCCATACTGCCACCAAATACAGGATACCTCTATAATAATACGGAAAATGTGAAGAAGTGTGAACAATGGGTGAATCCTTTGGAAAAGATGCCTCCATCTTGCATCTGGGGGACCAGATGTGTATACTGGGAACTGCAAGGCGCCGCCGCGCGGCGCTTCCACAACCCCACAAACCAGAAAGGATATCTGCCCATGCGTTTGGGATTGACAGAACTGCTCTTGATCGTTATCATCGCCCTGCTGGCCCTGGGGCCGGGAGTGTCCCGGTGGCTGAACCGGTGGTCCCGGCAGGCCAAAGCCAGCCGTGCCGCCGAGGCCCGCCGCCGTGCCGCCTGGGAGGCCGAGCGCAAAGCCCGGCGGGACTTCATCCTCCACCGCTTCCAGATCGTGGCGGCGGTGTTCGCCGCAGCGACGGCGGTGGCCCTGGTCTACACCCTGGGCCTGCGCCCCATCGAGGCTGCGCCCCAGAGCTACACCGTCCCCGCTGCGGCCAGCCAGACCGCGGCCCAGACCATCGAGGGCACGGCGGCTCTGCCCCTCGAAGGGTACCAGCCGCCCGACTGCATCGTGGTGCGGGACGGCTGGATCTACATGGCCGCCCGCCCGGCAGGCGGCAGCGGCAGCGCCCTGCTGCGGATGCGGGAGGACGGCAGCGCCCAGATGACGGTGCTGGCCGAGGAGGGGGTCATCACCTCCTTTGCCTTTGACCCGTCGGGGGATATCTGGTACACCCTGCTGACCGGCACGGGCGGGGCGCTGTGCCGTTTGTCCCACGACGATTGGGGGGCGTCGGCCCAGCAGGTGGTCACCCAGATCGACGGGCGGCCTCTGGCCTACCCGGCGGCGGTGGCGGCCGGTGCCGGCGGCGAGATCTATTTCACCGAGGCGGCCGGCTTCACCCCGAAGGCCGGCACCCTGGAGGAGGCGCTGCGGGCCGAGCTGGTGGGCCACACCGCCACCGGCTGGGTCTATGTGTACGACCCGGCGGGCCGCAGCGTCCAGCGGGTGCTGGGCGGCCTGGCGGGCGCGCCGGCGCTGGCGCTCTCCCCGGACGGGGCGACCCTCTACGCCGCCGACCTGGGCAGCCGCTGCATCTGGGCGGTGGAAACTTCGGCCCGGGAGCTGACTGCCGGGGGCAAGGGCTGCACCCTGTTTGCGGGGGCGCTGCCCGGCTACCCCGGCGCGCTGGCTGCGGACGGGGAGGGGACGGTGTACGTGGCCTACCGCTGGGCGGAAGCCGGCTGGCTGGAAAGCCGCGCCCAGGACCCCGGCCTGCGCGGCGTCGCGGCCCGCCTGCCCCGCAGCGTCCAGCAGGGGCTGTTCCGCGCCGGGGAGCCTCTGGCCCAGAGTTACGTACCGGACGGCCGTCTGGACGAGGACTACAGCTCGGCGGAGGCCGGCGGCTGGGCCCTGGCGGCCAGCGGCAACCGGCTGTACCTGCCCGGCGCCCAGGACGGGGTGAGCTACTTCGTATTTTGATGGAAAAGAAACGAGGCGTATGGATATGACCGAAGAAGAAAAGAAACAGATCGCCCGGCAGGCCCGGCAGGCAGCGGTGGAGCTGCTGGCAGTGGCGAACCTGCACAAGGGGGATGTGTTCGTGGTGGGGTGCTCGTCCAGCGAGATCGTGGGCGGGCACATTGGCCACGACAGCAGCCTGGAAGCAGCCCAGGAGGTGTACGAGGGGATCGCGCCGGTGCTGGCCGAGCGGGGCATCTGGCTGGCGGCCCAGTGCTGCGAGCACCTGAACCGCGCCCTGATCCTCGAGCGGGAGGCCGCCCGCGCCTACGGCTGGGAGGAAGTCTGCGTCGTGCCCCGGCCCCACGCCGGGGGCAGTTGGGCCACCACCTGCTGGAAGCAGTTTGCCGACCCCGTGGCCGTGGAGGAGATCCGGGCCCACGCCGGGCTGGACATCGGCGGCACCCTGATCGGGATGCACCTGCGGCGGGTGGCGGTGCCGGTGCGGCTGTCGCTGGACCACATCGGCAAGGCCATCCTGCTGTGCGCCCGCACCCGCCCCAAGCTGATCGGCGGCGAGCGGGCAAAATACACAGAGGAGGATTGAAAAGACGTATGCCTGAACGGAATTTGGAACAAATGGCCGAGGCGGTGGCGGAGATCCGCCGCCGGATGGATGCGGCCGCCCGCGAGGCCGGGCGGGACCCCGCCGGCGTCCAGCTGTGCGCCGCCTGCAAGACCCACACACCCGAGACCATCGCCCTGAGCGCCCAGCTGCCCATCGACCTGTTTGGGGAGAACCACGTGCAGGAACTGTGCGCAAACTTTGACGCCGGGGCCTACTGCAGTAAGCCGGTGCACTTCATCGGCCATCTGCAGACCAACAAGATCAAAAAGGTGCTGGGGAAGGCGAGTTTGATCCAGAGCGTGGACAGCGCCCATCTGCTGGCCGCCCTCGAAAAGGAAGCTGCCAAACTGGACATCACACAGGATATTCTACTGGAAGTAAACATTGGCGGGGAGGCCAGCAAGACCGGCGTCTCCCCCGACGAGCTGTGGGCTCTGCTGGACACGGCCGCGGCCCAGCCCCACCTGCGGGTCAAGGGCCTGATGGCCATCCCGCCCGTCAACGACGACGACGCGGAGAACCGCGCGCTGCTGCGGCAGGTGTACAAGCTGTTCGTCCAGGCGGGGGAGCGCGGCTATGAGAACGTCCAGATGGAAACGCTGTCCATGGGGATGAGCGGCGACTTTGAAAACGCCATCCGGGAGGGTGCTACCCTGGTCCGCATCGGCACCGCCATCTACGGCGCCCGGGACTACGGCCCCAAAGTGTAAACAAAAAGGAGAAAACAGGAGAAAAACAACATGGTGGATTTGAACGACGTGGAAAAACCGAAGTATGGCGACCCCAACCAGCGCCACACTTCGGCGGTCCAGCTGCTGCGGCGGTTCTGGCCGTATGAAAAGAAATACTGGCGGACCATGGTCTTTGACCTGTTCTGCGCGGCGCTGACCTGCCTGTGCGACCTGGTGCTGCCGCTGATCCTGCGCTATATCACCAACACCGCCGTGAATGATCTCGCGGCGCTGACGGTGGGCATCGTGCTCAAGCTGGCGCTGCTGTATTTCGTGCTGCGGATCATCGACGGGCTGGCGGCCTATTATATGGCCGACATGGGCCACGTCATGGGCGTGTACATCGAGACGGATATGCGCCGGGACGCCTTTGCCCACCTGCAGCGGCTGAGCGTGGCCTACTACTCCAACAACAAGATCGGCCAGATCATGGGCCGGATCACCAACGACCTGTTCGACGTGACCGAGTTTGCCCACCACTGCCCCGAGGAATTTTTCATCGCGGCGGTCAAGATCGTGGCCAGCTTTTTGATCCTGAGCCGGTACAGCCTGGGGCTGACCGCCCTGCTGTTCCTCTGCGTGCCGCTGATGATGGTGGTGTCGGTCAAGCTGAACACCAAGCTGCGGGCCACCCAGCGGGCCCAGCGCGTGCAGGTGGGCGAGCTGAACGCCCAGATCGAGGAGAGCCTGCTGGGCGAGCGGGTGGTCAAGGCCTTCTGCGCCGAAAAGACCGAGAACGAAAAGTTCGAGGCCGGCAACGGCACCTTCCAGCGGCTGAAAAAGAACAGCTACAAGGTGATGGCGGCCTTCCAGACTTCCACCCGGCTGTTCGACGGCCTGATGTACCTGGTCACCATCCTGGGCGGCGGCATCTTCGTGGTCAAGGGCTGGATCACCCCCGGCGACCTGGTGGCGTACTCCCTGTACGTTTCCACCCTGATCGCCACCATCCGGCGCATCGTCGAGTTTGCCGAGCAGTTCCAGCGGGGCATGACCGGCATCGAGCGCTTCTTTGAGATTTTGGACACCCCCATCGACATCGAGGACGCGCCCGGCGCGGTGCCCCTCAAACCGGGCCCCGGCGCCATCCGGTTCGACCATGTCAGCTTCGAGTACCCGGATGACCACAACAAGGTGCTGCGCAATGTGAGCATCGACATCCCGGCCGGCCAGCGGCTGGCCCTGGTGGGCCCGTCGGGCGGCGGCAAGACCACCCTGTGCAACCTGATCCCCCGCTTTTACGATGTGACGGCGGGCCGCATCTTCATCGACGGGCAGGACATCCGCAAGGTGACGCTGGAAAGCCTGCGGGCCGCCATCGGCGTGGTGCAGCAGGACGTCTACCTGTTCAGCGGCACGGTGGCCGAGAACATCGCCTACGGCAAGCCGGGGGCCACCCGGGAGGAGATCGCCGCGGCGGCCCGTCTGGCCGGGGCCGAAAAGTTCATCCTGGCCCTGAAGGACGGCTACGACACCTATGTGGGCGAGCGGGGCGTCAAGCTGTCCGGCGGCCAGAAGCAGCGGCTGAGCATTGCCCGCGTCTTTTTGAAGAACCCGCCCATCCTCATCCTGGACGAGGCCACCAGCGCCCTGGACAACGAGAGCGAGATTTTGGTGGGCCAGAGCCTGGAAAAGCTGGCCCACGGCCGCACCACCCTGACCATCGCCCACCGCCTGACCACCATCAAGGACTACGACCGCATCCTGGTCCTTGGGGAGGAAGGCATCCTCGAGGACGGCACCCACGAGCAGCTGCTGGAAAAGCACGGCGTCTACTACCGCCTGTGGAACCAGCTGCCCAGCTCGGAACTGGTGCTGTAAAACACAAAGGCTCCCCCTTTTGCATAGGATGGCATGACGACCATTCCATGCAAGGGGGAGCTTTTATGTTTCAGACCAAGATCGCTTCGCTGGCGCTGTGCGCCCTGACGGCGGCGGGCTGCTGTCTTTGCCCGTGGCCGTGGCTGCCCGGGGGCGGGGCAGGCAGTTCCAGCAGTTCCAGCTCGAGCAGCGCCGGCAGTGTGCCGGACATCAACTTTTCCGGCATTTTGGAGGGCGACCTGCCCGACGCGGCCAAAAAGGACTTTATCACCTTTGAGGACAACAGCGCCGACGAGGCCGCTTTGCAGAACGCCCTGAACAGCCTTTCGGCCCAGGCCACCGGTTCGGTGCAGGAGGGGCAGGTCACGCCCATCTACAACACCTCGCCGGGGTACGGCCAGATGGTGGCGGACTTCGTTTCCGCCTGCGGCATCAAGAACACCACCCTCAAGCGGGGCAACAGCCCGGACGGGATGTACTATTATTTCGTCAACAATCCCAGCCTGGACGCCGCCCAGCAGACCCGCTGCGCCGTCCTCTACGCCGCGCCGGGCTCGCTGGGGCTGGAAGAAGCCCTGCAGAAGGTGGCCGACCAGATGGACCCGGTGCTGGAAAAGCTGCCCGCCACCAACGCGCCGGGCACGCCGGCCTATAACTACCGGTACGTCGTTTCCACCAGCGCGGCCGGCCGCAGCCTGACGGGGGAGGACGGCTCAGCCGTCCCCGTCTACTACGTCGCCGTGACCGTCACCCGCATCCCCACCGCGGCGTAACAAAAAGCTCTGCTTCTGTAAGGGAAGCAGAGCTTTTTCAGTGCATCGTTTTATCAGCTGGTCACGACGGCCTCGATGACGGCCAGCACCACCAGCCCGCCCAGCAAAAGGAAAAAGCAGCCGCCATTCCCGCCGCCCCCGTGCCCGCCGCCTTTCCGGCTGCGGCGGAAGGCGGTCATGTACTGGGCATAGCCGGCGGGGCCTTTGCCAAAATATCCATAATCGCGCGGCATAGGGGACCTCCTTAGAGCTTGGTGAAGGGTACGGTGTAAGCCGTGCCCATGGGCTGGGGCGTCCGGCGGCAGAGGGCTGCCAGGTCGGAGGCGGCGGTCTGGGCCCGGGCGGTGCGGGCGCAGGCATCGTTTTCGCGGGCCAGCCTGGCCAGGGAGGGGGAGACGGGCAGGCTTGCCGCTGCCAGCAGGGGCATGGCCTCCCTGCGGGCGGCCAACAGGTGGAGGTAGGGCGGCAGCGCAGGCAGGGTCAGCCAGCCCGGCCCAGCACCGGGGCTGCCGTAGCCCAGGGCGGCGTCCATGGCCAGACGGCGCATCCGGGCGCGGGGGTAGCGGACGGTGGTCAGCGCGTCGCAGAGGCCCTCCAGAGTGACGGCCTGCCGGACGCAGCTGTCCAGCCGGTGCTCCAGCCCTTCGGCGGCGCCGCGCACCCCCGCAAAGCCGCCCATGTCCGCGCGGGCCCGTAGCCGGGAAAGGACGGCCAAACTGACCGCCTGGGGGTCGGTGTCGTCTCCGGCGGCCCGGGCCGCCTGGTAGCGGGGCAGGGCCCCGGCCGGGACATAGGGGGCCAGGGCGTCGGGGCCTTCCTGCCGCCAGAGGGCGCGCAGGGCGCTGGCGCTGGCGTAGCGTCCGGCGGTGCGGGCGTCCCCGTGGTTCGCGCCCTGGCGGGGCAGGGGGACGGGTTCCAGCGGCGCGCCCAGCTCGAGGATGGCCTTGCAGTATTCCACCGCAAGGTTGTTGTTGGGCTTGTCCAGCAGGGCGGCAAGGCCCGCGCCGGGGGCGGCCTGCTCCACAGCGGCCTGCCGGGCGGCGGCAAAGTTCCGGGCCCCGGCGGCCAGCTGGCTTTTCAGGGCGGCGCGGTAGGCCGGGGAGGCCAGCACCCTGGCCGCGGCGGTCAGGCGGGCGGGGTCGGGGTCCTCCGCGCCAAAGACCAGCGCGTCGCAGCCCGCCGCCGCCAGCAGGGCCACCCCCGCCCGGGCAAAGCTCTCGGCCCCCGACATGGCCCAGGGGGCGGGCAGGGCAAAGACCAGCCCAGCCCCGGCGTCCAGGGCGGCGGCGGCCCGCACCCCCTCGGGCAGAAGGGGCGGCGCGCCCCGCTGGGTCAGCCCGCAGCTGAGGGCCACCGCGACGGTCTGGGCGCCCAGCGCGCGGGCAGCTTGCAGCTGCCAGGCGTGGCCGTTGTGAAAGGGGTCGTATTCGGCGATGATACCGGCAAATTTCATGGCTTCTCCTGCTTCGGTCTGTATGTTGTACACAAGTTTTTGTCTTTTTGCCCATTTTCTCTTGAAAAGGGGCCGACTCTATTATATAATGTAAATGAATAGGACGCAACTGTTTGCAGGGGGACAGCTTTCAGACCTGTGTGCTGAATTTTGTGCGACCGTACAAACGCTGGGCGTTTCCTTTGTAAAAACTCCACAGGGCGGGCCACCGCCGGTGGATCGAATCAAACAGGAGGCAACGAGAAGATGAAAGTTCTGGTTATCAACTGCGGTTCTTCTTCCCTGAAATATCAGCTGATCGATATGGACGGCGAGAAGGTGCTCTGCAAGGGCCTGTGCGAGCGCATCGGCATGGAGAGCAGCACCATCACCCACGAGGCCAACGGCAACAAGGCGACCACGCCCGCGATCTTCCCCACCCACACCGAGGCGTTCCATGAGCTGATCAAGAAGATGACCACCGGCGCCGGCAAGTGCATCGAGGACGTCGGCGAGATCGACGCCATCGGCCACCGGATCGTCCACGGCGGCGAGAAGTTCCAGTCCAGCTGCATCATCACCGACGACGTCATCGCCGCCCTGCGGGAGCTGAGCCCGCTGGCCCCCCTGCACAACCCCGCCGGCATCCTGGGCATCGAGACCGCCCGCAAGGTCTTTGGCCCCGACGTGCCCCAGGTGGCTGTCTTTGACACTGCCTTCCACAGCACCATGCCCCCCAAGGCTTACATGTACGCCATCCCCTACGAGTACTATGAGAAGTACGGCGTCCGCCGCTACGGCTTCCACGGCACCAGCCACAAGTACGTCAGCCGCAAGGCCGCCGAGTATCTGGAAGAACCCATCGCCCGCCTGAAGCTGATCACCTGCCACCTGGGCAACGGCTCGTCCATCACCGCCGTGGACCAGGGCCGCGTGGTGGATACCTCGATGGGCATGACCCCGCTGGCCGGCCTGATGATGGGCACCCGCTGCGGCGACCTGGACCCCTCGGTGGTCAACTACCTGAAGTACAATCTGGACATCACCGGCCACGAGCTGGACCAGATCCTGAACAAGAAGTCGGGCCTGCTGGGCATCTCGGGCGTCTCCAGCGATATGCGCGACGTCGAGAAGGCCGCCCGCGAGGGCAACAGCCGCGCACAGCTGGCCATTGATATGCTGACCTACCAGATCAAAAAGGTGGTGGGCAGCTACATCGCCGCGATGGGCGGCGTGGACGCCATCGTCTTTACCGGCGGCATCGGCGAGCATGACGACATCATCCGCGCCAAGATCTGCCACCACATGGACTGGCTGGGCGTGCGCATCGACACCGACAAGAACCGCGCGCCCAAGGGCGACGTGTGCGAGATCACCGCATGGGGCGCCAAGGTCCGCACCCTGATCATCGCCACCAACGAGGAGCTGATGATCGCCCGCGACACCGAGGAAGTGCTGAACAAGGACAAGGCGTAAGGGCTTTTTGCCATAAAACGGCAGGACAGGGGCCGCGCATCCACACCGGGTGCGCGGCCCTTTTGGCCCTTTGGCGGGGCGGCGGACATGGATGCGCGTTTTTTCGACGGGGAAAAGTACGCCTTATCCGGCTGGAAATGGAATTTGCGCGCCCTGCCTCTGTTTTTCAGTTGACAAAACAGCCAAACCGGGGTACAATAAGGAAGTCCTCGGCCCTGAGGATGACATCATGCTTCAAGCCCCTGGCAGCTTACGATCGGCGCCCCAAAACCAAGGTGTAGTTCTAATCCTTCCGCGGGCAAGAACAAAACAAGAGGAGATACCACAATGTTCGAAGACAAGACTTTAGTTTGCAAGGACTGCGGCAAGGAGTTTGTTTGGACTGCCGGCGAGCAGGAGTTCTACGCATCCCGCGGTTTTGAGAACCAGCCCCAGCGCTGCAAGGCTTGCCGTGACGCCCGCAAGAACGGCGCCCGTCCTGCCAGCACCGGTGAGCGCAAGATGTACGACGCCGTCTGCGCATCCTGCGGCAAGGCCTGCAAGGTTCCCTTCCAGCCCCGTGAGGACCGCCCCGTCTACTGCTCCGACTGCTTCGCTCGGATCAAGCAGAACTAAGTTGTAACCGAGAAGGGCTCCTGCCGCTTTGGGCGGCGGGGGCTCTTTTTGTGACCGGCTCACTTGCAAAAGGGCCGGGGTTTGGGGTATGATAAAGGCAGTACGCAACACGATACAATGGAGAGGATAAACGCCATGTTTGATATTTTCAATTCCATCCGCAAGAACCACGACAGCGAGCCCTTCCAGGTCACCCGGCAGACGGTGATCGGCGACATCCTGGACATGGACTCCACCACGGCGCCCTACTTCATGGAGATCGGGATGCACTGCCTGGGCTGCCCCGCCTCCCGCGGGGAGAGCATCGAGGAGGCCTGCGCCGTCCACGGCGTGGACTGCGACGCTCTGATCCAGAAGCTGAACGCCCACCTGGCGAAAAAGGCCCAGGCCTGATATGGGCCCCACCCTGGACGCACGGCTGGCGGCCGCGGCGGCGCTGGTCCGGCCGGGGCTGCCGGTGGCGGACGTGGGCTGTGACCACGGCAAGCTGACCGCCGCCCTGGCCTGCTCGGGGCTGTACCCGAAGGTGATCGGCTCCGACCTGCGCCCCGGCCCGCTGGTCAAGGCCCGCCAGACCATCGAAGCAGCGCACTGTCAAGACCGCGTCGAGCTGAGGCTCGGCGACGGTCTTTCAGTGCTGTCTGCGGGGGAGGTGGGCACCGTGGTCATCGCGGGGGTGTCGGCCCAGACCGCCTGGGAAATGGTGGAGGCCGCCCCCTGGGTGTCTGCGCCCGGCGGGCCGCGGCTGGTGCTGATCCCCGCCACCCGCCACGACGAGCTGCGCCGCTGGCTGGCGGGGCACGGCTTCCGGCTGGTCTGCGACCGGCCGGTGGAGGCGGCGGGCCGCTGGTACGCGGTGATGGCCGCCGAGTATGACGGGCGCTGCCGCGCCCTGACCTGGGCCGAGGCCCTGTACGGCCGGACGGGGGAGTGGCCGGAGGCCGCCGGCTACGCCGCCAAACAGCGGGAAAAACTGGAAAAGCTCCGCCGGGGCATCCCGGAGGGCACCCCCGAAGCCCAAGAGATCGACGCACTGCTGCAAGGAGGCTGACTGTATGGAACCCATTGCCATCCAAACCATTTACGAGGCCATGACCCGCATCGCACCCCCTGAGCTGGCCGAAAGCTGGGACAACCCCGGCCTGCTGGTGGACTGCGGCCGGCCGGCGGTCCGGGCCCTCACCGCCCTGGACATCACCCCTGCGGTGGTGGACGAGGCAAAGCGGCTGGGCTGCGGGGTGATCGTCGCCCACCACCCGGTGATCTTTTCCCCGCTCAAACGGCTGGACCGGCAGGACGTGTCCTTCCTGCTGGTGGAAGCGGGCATTTCGGCCATCTGTATGCACACCAACTTTGACGCCGCCGAAGGGGGCGTCAACGACACGCTGGCCGGCATCTTCGGGATGCGGCAGGCCCAGCCCTTTGCAAACGGCTGCGGCCGGGTCGGAGAGATCGACCCGGTCACGGTGCCCGCGCTGGCCGCTCTGGCCCGGGAGCGCCTGGGCGCCCTCTGCGTGCCGCCCCTGGAAGGGCCCGCCGTGCAGGTCAAATACACCGACAACGGCCGCCCGGTGAAGCGGCTGGCCGTCATCAGCGGGTCGGGCGGCAGTCTCTTTGCCGAGGCGCTGGCTGTGGGGGCGGACTGCCTGCTGACCGGCGAGGCAAGCCACCACGCCGCCATCGACGCGGCCCGGCTGGGCCTGGGGCTGATCGCCGCCGGCCATTACGCCACCGAATACCCGGCCGCGGCCGCTCTGGCCGCCCGCCTGCAGGAGGCAGTGCCGGGCCTTGCCGTGATCGCCAGCCGGGAGAACCGGGACCCCTTTACTTATTTATAATGCAGCCCCCTCCGCCGTCCGCGCGGAAGGGGCGGAAAGGACCTTACTATGGCACTGGACGCCGCTACCCTGGCGCTGACGGCGGCCGAACTGGGCCGCATCGTGACCGACGCCAAGATCGCAAAAATTTTTGAGCCCACCCGGGACGAGCTGGTCATCACCCTGCGCACCCGCACCGACACCTACAGCCTGCTGCTGTCGGCCCGCAGCGGGTCGGCCCGGGTCTGTCTGACCAGCGAGACCTTTGAAAACCCCGAGACCCCGCCCTCCTTCTGTATGCTGATGCGCAAGCACCTGACCGGCGGCCGCCTGACCGCCGTTCGGATGGAGCCGGGGGACCGGATCGTCTACTTTGATTTCCTGTGCACCAACGAGATGGGGGACCTTGTCACCAACACCCTCTGCGCCGAGCTGATGGGCCGCTACTCCAATCTGGTGCTGCTCCAGAACGGGCGGATCATCGACGCGCTCAAGCGGGTGGACTTTGAGGACAGCGAGATCCGGCAGCTGCTGCCGGGGCTGGCCTATACCGTGCCGCCCAAGCCCGCCCGGCCCGACTTCCTGTCCGCCAGCGCCGCCTCCATCGTGGCGGCTGCCTGCCAGAAGGACCTGCCGGTGGCCGCCGCCCTCAGCCGGACGGTGGCGGGGGTGGGCCCGGTGGTCTGCCGCGAGGCAGCCTGGCGGGCCTTTGGCCCCGAGGAGCAGACCGCCTGCGAACTGGACGAGGCCGGCAAGCGCCGCCTGCTGGACGCCGTCGAAGAGCTGAAAGCCGAGCACGCCGCCGGGGGCTGCCCCTGCAGCGTGGCCACCCCGGAGGGCAAGCCGGTGGAATTCACCTTCTTCCGCCCCCGGCAGTACGGCGGCGGGTACGAGATCCGGCAGTGGCCCTCCTTCTGCGAGATGCTGGAAGGCTACTACGCCGAAAAAGACCGGGCGGAGCGGCTGCGCACCAAGAGCAAGGAGCTGCACAAGGCGGTGCACAATATGTACGAGCGGGCCGTCCGCAAGCAGGCCGCCCGCCGGGAGGAGCTGGCCGCCAGCGAAAAGAGCGAGCAGCTGCGGCTGTACGGCGAGCTGCTCTCGGCCAACCTCTACCAGGCCGAAAAGGGGATGAAGAGCATCACCGTCCCCAACTGGTACGACGAGGGCAGGGAAGTGACCATCCCCCTCGACGTCCGCTACACCCCCAGCCAGAACGCCCAGAACTATTTCAAGAGCTACAAGAAAAAGCAGACCGCCGCCCGGATGCTGGTGGACCTGCTGGCCGAAGGGGAAAAGGAGATCGCCTACCTGGAAACGGTCCTCTACGAGGTGGAGAGCGCCCCCGGCGAGGCCGCCCTGAACGAGATCCGCGCCGAGCTGAAAAGCCAGGGGTACTTGAAATACTACAAGCCCCGGGACCGCAAGCAGAAGCCCGCCGACTTTTACCGCTATGTATCCTCGGACGGGTTCGAGATCCTGGTGGGGCGCAACAACCTCCAGAACGAGCGCCTGACCCTGCACACCGCCCGCGGCAAGGACCTGTGGTTCCACACCAAGAACGCCCCCGGCAGCCACACCGTGGTGATGAGCGGGGGCCGGGACATCCCCGACCGCACCCGGGAGGAGGCCGCCCAGCTGGCGGTGCTCCACTCCAGCCAGGCCAAGGGGGTCAAGGTGGCGGTGGACTACACCGAAGTGCGCAACATCCGCAAGACCGCCGGCCTCAAGCCCGGCATGGTGCTGTACGACAAATACGAGACAGCCTACATCACCCCCGACCCCGCCCTGGCGGAAAAACTGAAAAAGAAATGACTTTTGTGCCGTCCGTCAAAAATCGGACGGTATTTTTGTATATTTCGTGGAATTGCCCCTTGCGTCCGGGCGCGCGTTATAGTATCATAAAGGGGCATCAGGCTCGCGGGCGCAGGCGGCGCGGCGGCGTTTCCCACAGGGGAAGCGCATCGGCGTCGCTGCGCAGAAAAAGTTTGATTTTTTTCAAAAAAGGGCTTGCAAATCAGGGCCGGATATGGTAAAATATCTGACGGCTGCAAAGGGCTTGTGCGATACAAGTCGTGC
>LBJMR02800__coassemble_831_pt1 | contig 16767 bp, 16 predicted proteins | sample LBJMR02800__metabat2_high_PE_029 | metagenome-assembled genome bin LBJMR02800
TTTCCCTGTATGTGTCCCGTCCATCCGCACATGTCGGCTGGACGGGACTTTTTTCGACAGTCTGAGCGTGCGGATTTCCTCCACTTTCACAGGGAATGTAAAATTTAAGGCTATGTTTTCGGCCTTGAATTTACATTCCCTTTTCATTTGCGGCAAACGCTTGCGCAAAACTTTACAAGGATTTTTCCTTGCCATGGTCGCAGCGCGTGCATTTCCGTTGTACAATGGTGGCGTTCCGAGAGGAAAGCAACAAAGCAACAAGAGAAAGAAAAAGATATACCGGGCCCTGTGAGCCCCGGACCTGTGATTTTGGAGGAAATATCGCTATGAAAAAGATCAATCGTCGTTCCTTCCTGGCTGTTTGCGGCGCTGTGGCTGCGGCCGGCGCCCTGGCTGCCTGCGGCAGTTCTTCCAGCTCTACCGCCGCCTCCAGCTCCACTGCTTCTTCCACCGCTTCTTCTGTGGCTTCTTCCGCCGCTGAGGCTGGCAGCGACCTGAGCTCCCTGTCCGGCACCATCTCCACCGGCGGCTCCACCTCGATGAACAGCGTGATCGAGGCCCTGACCGAGGGCTTTGCCGAGGTCGCCCCCGGCGTCACCATCAGCTACGACCCCACCGGTTCCGGCGCTGGCATCACCGGCGCGCTGGAGCAGACCCTGGACATCGGCCTGTCTTCCCGCGCCCTGCACGACGATGAGACCGGTGTTACCGCCACCACCGTCGCCCTGGACGGCATCGCCATGGTCGTCAACAACGAGAACCCCGTCGCCGACCTGAGCATCGACCAGCTGGCCCAGATCTTCAAGAAGGAGATCACCAACTGGGCCGACGTGGGCGGCGAGGATGGCGAGATCGTCGTCATCGGCCGCGAGGCCGGTTCCGGCACCCGCGACGGCTTCGAGAGCATCGTGGGCGTTGAGGACGCCTGCGTCTACGACCAGGAGCTGACCGCCACCGGCGCTGTCATCTCCGCTGTGGCTTCCAACAAGCTGGCCATCGGCTACGCTTCCCTGTCCGCTGTGGGCGACACCGTCAAGACCCTGACCGTCGAGGGCGTCGAGTGCAGCGAAGCCACCGTTCTGGACGGCACCTACAAGGTCCAGCGTCCCTTCAACTTCGTCACCAACGACTCGGTCGAGCAGTCCGATGCCGTGAAGGCCTTCATCGACTTTGCCGTCAGCGAGGACGCCGCCGAGCTGATCCGCCTGGCCGGTGCTGTCCCCCTGGTGGACGCTGAGTAAGGGAGCGCCTCCCTGCTCGACACCCGGGTCCTGAATCCTGAAACCTTTCCGCCTGGGAACACACGTCCCCAGGCGGTTTTTGGGAACAGGCCGCCTTTTCAACCAACACCATGGGGGTATCTATGAAACAGCAAGACTCCGCTTCCGGCGCCATCGTGGTCCGGAAATTCCACAAGCCCCACAATGCGGCCGAGTGGCTGGAACTGGTGATGAACGCCGTCTTTTTCCTGTGCGGCATCCTGGCCGTCGGCTGCGTCGCCCTGATCACCGTGTACATGGTCATTTCGGGCCTGCCCGCCATCGGCGAGATCGGCATTGTGAACTTCCTCTTTGGCCAGGAATGGGCCTCCACCGCCGCCGAACCCAAGTTCGGCATCCTGCCCTTCATCCTGTCCAGCGTTTACGGCACCCTGGGTGCCATTATCATCGGCATCCCGGTGGGCCTGCTGACGGCGGTCTTTCTCTCCAAGGCGGCCACGCCCAAACTGCGCACCGCCGCCACTTCCGCCATCGAGCTGCTGAGCGGCATCCCCAGCGTCATTTTCGGCCTGCTGGGTATGCAGCTGCTGGTGCCCGCCGTGGCCGCGGTGTTTGGCCGGGCCTCGGGCGCCTGCCTGCTCAGCGCCATTCTGGTTTTGAGCATCATGATCCTGCCCAGCATCGTCTCGGTGTCGGTCACGGCCCTGAACGCCGTCCCCCGGGAATATGAGGAGGGCAGCCTGGCCCTCGGCGCCACCGAGGCCGAGACCTGGTTCAAGGTCAGCGTCCCCGCCGCCAAGAGCGGCATTGCAGCCGGCATCGTGCTGGGCATCGGCCGTGCCGTGGGCGAGGCCATGGCCGTCATGATGGTGGCCGGCAACAGCCCCAATATGCCCGGCATCTTCAAGAGCGTCACCTTCCTGACCACCGCCATCGCCAAGGAGATGAGCTACGCCAGTGGCCTGCAGCGCCAGGCGCTGTTCAGCATCGGCCTGATCCTGTTCATCTTCATCATGATCATCAACCTGGTGCTCAACTTCTTCCTGAAAGGAGGCAGCAACGGTGAAAAGTAACCGCTATGCAGATTTCTCCTCGTCCCGCCGCCTGTGGAACCAGTTCTTTACCGGTGCGGTGTGGGTCGCAGCCGTCTTTGTCATCATCCTGGTGGTGGGCATCATCGGCATGGTGCTGATCCGCGGCCTGCCTCATGTCAACTGGACCTTCCTGACCACCACCTCCAGCATCCTGCGCGGCACCAACGGCATCCTGCCCGCCATCATCAACACCCTGTACATCATCCTGCTCACCCTGGTCATCGTCCTGCCCCTGGGCGTGGGCGCGGCGGTCTACCTGACCGAATACGCCACCAACCGTAAGCTGATCGCGATCATCGAGTTCACCAACGAGACCCTGGCCGGCATCCCCAGCATCATCTACGGCCTGGTGGGCATGCTGGTGTTCGCCCAGGCCCTGGGCTTCCAGACCAGCCTGCTGTCCGGCAGCCTGACCCTGGTCATCATGACCCTGCCCACCATCATCCGCACCACCCAGGAATCCCTCAAAACGGTCCCCATGGGCTACCGTGAGGGCGCCATGGGCCTGGGCGCAGGCAAGTGGCACATCATCCGCACCATCGTCCTGCCCTGCAGCATTGACGGCATCGTCACCGGCTGCATCCTGGCCATCGGCCGTATCGTGGGCGAGAGCGCGGCCCTGCTGTTCACCGCCGGCGCGGCCCAGATCATCGCCAACAACATCATCGAGGCGTATGGCTCCAACGGCGCGTCGCTGTCCGTCCTGCTGTACCTGCGCGCCTTCGAGAACGGCGACTTCGACTCTGCCTGGGGCATCGGCGCGATCCTGCTGGTGCTGGTGCTGATCATCAACATTGCCGCCCGTCTGGCCAAGAAGCATCTCCGTCAAAAGGGCTGATCTAGTAGTGAGGTAAAAACGATATGGAACTGCAAAACACCACGCCTGTCATCTCGGCGAAAAATCTCGACCTGTGGTACGGTGACTTCAAGGCCCTCAAGTCCATCTCTCTGGACGTGGGCGAGCGGGAGATCACGGCCCTGATCGGCCCTTCGGGCTGCGGCAAATCCACCTTCCTCAAGACCCTGAACCGCATGAACGATCTGGTCCCCAACGTCCGCATCGAGGGCCAGGTCACCTTAAAGGGCGAGGACATCTTCGGACCCAACATGGTGCTGACCACCCTGCGCCGCCGCGTGGGCATGGTCTTTCAGAAGGCCAACCCCTTCCCCATGAGCATCTATGACAACATCACCTACGGCCCCAAGCTGCACGGCGTGCGCAACAAGGCCGAGCTGGACGAGATCGTCGAGAGCAGCCTGCGGGGCGCGGCCCTGTGGGACGAGGTCAAGGACCGGCTGAAAAAGAGCGCCCTGGGCCTGTCGGGCGGCCAGCAGCAGCGCCTGTGCATCGCCCGCGCCCTGGCTGTCAAGCCCGAAGTCCTGCTGATGGACGAACCCACCTCGGCTCTGGACCCCGGCTCGACCATGAAGGTGGAAGAGCTGATGAGCGAGCTGAAAAAGAACTACACCGTGGTCATCGTCACCCATAACATGCAGCAGGCCGCCCGTATCAGCGACCGCACCGCCTTCTTCCTGCTGGGCGAGCTGGTGGAGGTGGGCCCCACCGAAGAGATCTTCAGCACCCCCTCCGACAAGCGCACCGAGGATTACATCTCCGGCCGTTTCGGCTAATCATCCGGTTGATTCGGGTCAAAGAGAGAGGAGACACATAGCTATGAGCATTCGCAAGCACTATGACGAGGCCCTGGCCGAGCTGAACCAGGCACTGACCGAGATGGGCCAGGCCGTCACCGACGCCGTTGAGAACGCCATGGAAGCCCTGGCCACCACCGACGCCGAGGCCGCCGCCCAGATCATCAAGGACGACAGCCAGATCAACGAGATGGAGCACGACATCGAGCACCGCTGCATGCTGCTGCTGCTGCGCCAGCAGCCGGTGGCCGGCGACCTGCGCCGGGTGTCGGCGACCCTGAAGGTCATCACCGACCTGGAGCGGATCGGCGACCACGCCGCCGACATCGCCGAGATCATGCCCCACCTGTTCGCCTCCCGCAAGGCCGGCGACCCCGCCGTCAGCGAGGCCATCAAGATGGGCCAGAAGGCCCACAAGATGGTGCTGGACGGGATGGACGCCTTCCTGAAAGAGGACATGAACGCCGCCCAGCGGGTGATCGCCGCCGACGATGAGGTGGACTACGACTTCAACGCCATCAAGCGGACCCTGGCCGAGGAGATCGCGGCCGACCCCAGCCAGGTGGACGCCGCCCTGGACATGCTGATGGTCATCAAGTACCTGGAGCGGATCGGCGACCACGCCGTCAACCTGGCCGAGTGGGTCCAGTTCACCCGCACCGGCCTGTACAAGAACGAGGCCATGTTCTGACCGCCATTTTTCCTGGTTATCCTGAAAACCTGTTTTGGGCCCGCCGGTGATCGCTTCCGGCGGGCCGCTTTTTGTCTTTTCTGTGGCCGGTCTGTGTCCCTTTTGTTGCCAGGATGTGAAAATTATCCCAGTACGTACAATTTGCAATAAGTGACGTCCTTATTTCGTTTTCAATGTGAACGCCGCAGCACGGCCGGGAAGCGCCGCGTTCTGCATGATCGGAGGGATATTATGATCGAGACAGGAACCAGAAAGGCGCGCGCCGCAGGCCGGGGCGCCACCGTTGATAAGCAGGCGCTGGTCCGCGCCGCGCTGGACGAGATCGTCCACAACTACAAGCAGGCCAACCTTTCCAGCGTGGCCCATACGTACCAGGTCTCGCTGGCCTATGTGAGCGAGTGCGTCCGGGCCGAGACAGGCCGTACTTACAAAGAGCTGCTGCAGCAGCACCGCCTGGAGCTGGCGGCCCGGCTGCTGCGCCGCAGCGATATGACCGTCCAGCAGATCATCGCCCAGGTGGGCTACGAAAACACCAGCTATTTTTACCGCCTGTTCCGCGCCCACTACGGCCAGAGCCCGCGGGAATACCGCCTCAACCGCCTGGCGGAGCACAAATAAACAAGGACCGGCATCCGGGGCTTTCCCGTATGCCGGTCCTTTGTTTTACTCGTAGTCCTCGCTGTGGTCCTCGATGGGGGCCGTGGCGCCGCCGTGGGCCGCCATATACTCCTCAAAGTTGGAGAACTTCTGCTGGGGCGGCCGCCGGCTGATCAGGACCAGGCCGGGGTCGTCGCTGCGGCTTTCCCGCGCGGGGCGGCCGGGGCGGCTTTTGCTCTGGCTGCCGGCCGGGCTTTTGGCCGGAGGGATGCGCCCGGCCTGGCTGCGTCCCCGCTCCCCCGCGCTGCGGGAGGGCTGGCGCGCCGCCGTCTCGGTCCGGGCGGGCTCGGTCTGGGGCTTGTTTTTGCCGGCATTGCGGCCGCCCTTTTTGCTTTCGGCGGGCGCCTGCGGGGTGCGGCTGTCCCGGCTGGGCCGCTGGGGGGCCTGCTGGCCCTTGGCCTGGCGGCCGGGCTGGCTGTTCGGCTGGGCGGGCCGCTGCTTGTCGGGCGCAGCCGCCACCGTCTTGGCGGGCAGGACGGCGGTCTCCGCGCCGGTCAAAAAGTGGGGGTCGAATTTAGGCGCCTGCTGCGGCTGCCCTCCCTGTGCGGGACGGGGCCGGCCATCCCGGCGGCCGCGCCGGGAGCGGCTGCGCTTCTCCCCGCCCTCGCGGGGGGCGCTCTTTTTGGTTTCGTCCATGATGGTCTCCTCTTTCTTGTCGTCTATCTGCACAGGCTGCACCTGCCGCACCTTGACAGGGCGGGCGGGCTGCGCCGGTTTGGGCTGGGTGGGGGCCGGTTCCGGGGCGGCGGTATCCCACGGGTGGCCGCTGACCACAGGGATCTTTTTGCGGTTCAGCTTTTCGATGCCGGCCAGATACTCCCGCTCCTCAGGGGCGCAGAAGCTGATTGCCACGCCGTCCGCCCCGGCCCGGGCGGTCCGCCCGATGCGGTGGACATAGGTCTCGGGCACCTCGGGCAGGTCGTAGTTGAACACATGGGACAGCTCGCTGATGTCGATGCCGCGGGCGGCGATGTCGGTGGCCACCAGCACCTTGGTCCGGCCGGCCTTAAAGCCCTCCAGGGCGGCCACACGGGCGCTCTGGCTCTTGTTGCCGTGGATGGCGGCCGCCGGGATGCCCTGCTTGGCAAGGTCCTTGGCGATGCGGTCGGCGCCGTGCTTGGTGCGGCTGAACACCAGGGCGTTGTGGACAGGCGGCTGCAGGTTCTGGATCAGCCAGGGCAGCAGCTTGCGCTTGTCCGCTTTGGAGACGAAATAGAGGCTCTGTTCGATGCGGTCCACCGTGCTGGACACCGGGTCCACCTTGACAAAGGCGGGGTCCCGCAGGATGCCGGCGGCCAGCTGCTCGATTTCGGTGGGCATGGTGGCGCTGAACATCAAGGTCTGCCGGCGCACCGGCAGCTTGGCGATCACCCGCTTGACGTCGTGGACAAAGCCCATGTCCAGCATCCGGTCGGCCTCGTCCAGCACAAAAATCTCGATGCCGGACAGATCCACATACCCCTGCCCGATCAGGTCGTTGAGGCGGCCGGGGCAGGCCACCAGGATGTCCACGCCCTGCTTGAGCTTTTCGACCTGCGGGGCCTGGCCCACGCCGCCAAAGATGACGGCCGGCCGCAGCTTGAGATATTGGCCGTACTGCTCAAAGCTGGCCTCGATCTGCAGGGCCAGCTCACGGGTGGGGGTCAGGATCAGCGCGCGGATGGCCCCCGGCTTTTTGGGCGGGCGGGCGCTCAGCAGATCCAGCATGGGCAGAGCGAACGCCGCCGTCTTGCCGGTGCCGGTCTGGGCGCAGCCCATCAGATCCTGCCCGTTGAGCACCGGCGGGATGGCCCCCGCCTGGATGGGAGACGGCTTTTCATAGCCCGCCCGGGCCACGGCCCGCAGGATCGGTTTGGATAAATTCAGTTCTTGAAATGTCATTCTGCTCCTTAGGAAATAGGGGAAAGCGGGAGAACCTCACTCTGCGATGCGGCGGCACTCGATATAGTACCGCTTTTCCTCGGCGTGCCCCATGCTGAAGGTCTTGCGGGGCAGCACGCCGCCCAGCACCACCCCGCGGAAGATGTCGCTCTTTTTGAGAGGAGGCAGCAGCAGGCCCACCGCGCCCTTTTCGGCGCTGAAGGCCCGCACCGCGGCTTCGTCGTGGACATAGTCCACCCGCGCCTCGGGATGGTTCTCCAAAAAGTATTCCACAAATTCATCCACCGTCCCCACACCCAGGGGCGCGGTGGGGTTTTCAAAGCTGAGGGTGCAGGCGTCCTGCACGCCGATCAGCTGCAGTTTCTGGTCAAAGGCATCGCCAAAGCGGACCCCGGCCATGTTCTCGTCGCTCCAGGTCACCAGGTTCAGCAGCACCGTCTCGTAGCTGGTGTTGAACAGCACCCGGTGGATGGGCTCGATCTCGACAGCGTCCGACCGGACGTTGCAGACTTCGGCCAGGCACCAGCGGGCCGGGTGATGGGCCCGCTGCTCGGGGGTCAGGGAGGGTTTCAGCTCCTCCCAATAGGCTTTGGCGGTGGCCAGGGAATGGTTGCCGTCCCCCACCGCCAGGGCCAGGGGACGCTTGTTGGGGGCGCCGGGATACCGGGCCTGGAAGGTCCCGGCGCTGCCCAGCACGGCCATAGCTTCTTCGATCTGGGCCACCAGGGCGGGGTCCTCCACCGCCCAGCCGGCCACATGGCCGCCGCCCAGCATCAGCTCCCCCTCATACAGGGGGCGCAGCCGGTCTTTTTGGGCCCCGATGGGCTCGATGAGGGTGCAGCCGGGGTCGTCGGCCAGCATCATCACATGGGGGGTCTCCAGCTTTGCCCCGCGGCGGACCGCCATCCGGGGCGGGATCCGCTCCTCCACCGTGTTTTCGCTGGGGCGGATGGGCGACAGGCTGCCCCGGTGGTAGTTGTAGGCTTCCAGGTCCACCCGGCCCACCAGGCCCTGACGGACCCGGCCGCTCTGGAGCGTGCGCTCCACGTAGACAAAGCCGTCCACCGCCCGGGTCAGGACATCCCGGCTGTACTCCTCCATGGTCTGGTGGATGGCGTCCACCCGGGCGGACAGGTCCCCGTCGTTCAGGTAGACCTCCGGCAGGATCAGGCGGAGGGCGCTGGGCCCCTCTGCCGCTGCGGCGGCCCGCTCCCAATAGGCGCGGTCGCTGGTAAACTGGTCGCAGGCAATGCAGCCCCACTGCTCCAGAGGGATGGAGGGGTCAGGCAGCAGGATGTGGGCCGGCTTAAAGCAGGATGTATGTTCCATCTTCAGTTCCTCACTCTCACACGAAAAAGAACAAAAGGGGCGATGGACCCGGTCAATAGAAACGGCCGGTCTCACTGTCCCGCACGACAACGTAAGCGGCCCCCAGCTCTTTCATCTGGGACGCCGTCCCGGCCAGGGCGGCCGGGTCCTGGGTCTCTCCCACGGGCAGGCTGATCACCAGGTTGCGGACCCCCAGCTGGGCGGGCAGAGCCCCCAGCTCCGGGCTGACCCCGGTGCAGCTGGCCAGAGGGTATTCGTACCAGAGGGTGACGCGGCCCGCAAAGCGCGCGTCCCAGGCGGCGATGTCCGCCGCCAGCTGGGCGTCCCGGCTCCGGCCCCCCGTCTCCCCGAAGCTCTGCCGGGAGGAAACGATGGGCGGGAACTGGACCGCCGACAGGCAGACCTGCTCAAACCCGCAGCCATACAGTTCCTCGATCAGATCCCCAATGAAGGCGTTGGCCGTGTCCGCATAGGGATTGAGCCAGGCTTTGCCGCCGGCCGCCGCGTTGGCGGCATCCAGCCAGAGGTAGCCGCCCTCCCCGGCATACTGGATGGCCATGCTGCGGTCGGTGTAGGAGGCCACAGGGTCCTGGAAGGCAGCCACACCGGCCACCGGCACCAGCCCTTCCTCTTTGAACACCGAGGCGATGAGGGCCGGGTCCACCACCGTGGCCGCCACGCTGCGGGAGGCCGCAGGCACCGCCGAGGCGTAGTAGATATAGCCGCTGGTATCCTTGAAGGGGATCAGGGCGTAGGTGACCCCCTGTTCCGCCAGGCTCCGGGCTTCGGCGCGGATGGCGGCTTCATCGCTGAGGGCCGACAGGCTGACGGCGGCCCAGCTGCCCTCCCGGACGGCGGTGCCGGGCAAAGGCTCCGGCTCGGAGGAAGCCGCCGCCTGGGACGATGCCGCCCCAGAGGACGCCCCCGTGGAGGAGGCGCTGCTCTCGCTGGAAGCCGGCGCGCTCTCCGCCTCCGGCGCGGAGGCCGCCGCCTGGGACGAATCCGACAGGTCCCGGTCCCGCACCACGGTGTACCAGGTGTGGGTGGCCCAGTCCAGCACATAGGGAGCGGCCAGCCAGGCAGCCCCCAGCACCACCACTGCCAGCAGCAGGATGCCCAGCGCTTTTTTGATCTTCATCCCGCGGCTGTAAAAGCTGCGGTGGTACCGCTTGACCTTCTTGTTCCGCCTTCTTCTCGGCATGGTTCCCTCCACCTTCCGTCGTTTTTCCTGGCTTTACAGGATCACCGTGTGGCCTGTGAAGCCGTAGATCGCCAGTGCCAGCACCCCAATGTAGATCAGGGTAATGGGCATCCCGCGGAACGCCGCAGGGATGGCTTTGCTGCGCAGCCTGCCCTGGGCCTCGGTCACCAGAAGGACCGCCAGCAGATAGCCCACGCCGCTGCCCAGGCCAAAGCCCACCGACTGGATCAGGGTGAAACTCTGGGTGCGCCCCAGCAGCAGCGTGCCCAGCACGCAGCTGTTGAAAGCCGCCAGGGGCAGGATGCGCAGCAGCTGCCGCTGCCAGGGCAGTTTGATCAGGTGCAGCAGAAGCATCTCCGCCGCGCTGACCGCCGCGATGCACCCCAGATAGACCAGCGGCCGGGCGGCAGGGCCCAGCCCCAGCGAAGCGGCCGCCCCGCCCACATACCAGGCCACCGGGGCCAGCAGAAACTGGGTGACGCACTGCAGCAGGCCAAACAGCAGGCTGTTGGTCCGGGCGTCGCCCACCAGCTGGACCAGCCGGGAAACGCCCAGCGCCCGGGTAAAGATCGCGTTCTGTGCAAAGACAGCCAGCAGGGCATAGCCGAAAAAGACGGTCAGGGTCTCGGCCATGGTGGTCTGCTGGGCAGAAAGGACTGCTATGTTCACGGCTTGCCCCTCGCCTCCTTCTGTTGATTGACGATGATCTGGCTTTGGGCCTCGTTGGTCAGGAAGGTCCGGTACCGGGCCGCCAGCGCCCGCCAGACAGCGCTGATGACCCCCAGCAGGATGAACCCGCCCGCCGGCATGGCTGCCAGAGGCATCAGAATGGTGTTGGAGGTCAGCGCCACCCCAAAGACGGCGCCGGACGCCAGCCATTCCCGGATGCAGCCCACCAGCAGCAGGACCACCGCATAGCCCACCGTCACTCGCAGGCCCTTGGAGACCGCTTTGCGCAGCGTCTCCTGGACGCGGCCATAGCGGTAGGTGAGCAGGGGCTCCACCACCAGCATGGGCAGGTAGATGCCCAGCGTCAGCAGCTCCACCCCGAACAGATGGTCCAGGATGGGGTAGATCCCCATATAGACCACCGCCGCCGTGCCGCAGTAGATCAGGCCGCGGGGCAGAAGTTTGGCCCGCAGCTCCTCCTCACTGGCGTTTTCTTCCAGAGGGACCAGCTTGCTGAGGAAATAGCCGATCACCCGGGAGGGGGTCAGCAGCAGGGCCACCGCCACTGCCAGCATGAGCGCATTGCGGCCGCTGGTGGCCAGCACCACCAGCGGGGCCAGGCCCATGCCCTGCATGATGACCGGGTTGTTCAAAAAAATGCGGTCGTGATGGGCGTACCGCCCGGGATCCCGGAGGATCTTCTCCGCCTTCTGCTGTTTCATCGAGCGGCCTCCTTTCCGCCGGCCCGGCCCGGCAGGCTGTAGAGCCGGTCCACCACGCGGTCCAGCCAGCCCGACAGGCTGTTCATGATGAGGACTGCAAAGCAGACTCCCGTCTCATACACGCCGAAATAGCGGAAACTCATGCTGACGCAGCCCAAAAGCGCCCCATACAGCACCTGGCCCAGTTTGCGCCGGGGACAGGTGTAGGGCTCGCTGACCAGGAAAACGGCGCTGTACAAAATCGCGCCGCTGACCAGCTCGTATTTGACCAGATTGAGCCGCTCCATGGCGGTCTCCATCAGGCCGGTGTGGAGCAGATCCGCCTGCCGCGGGAAGAAAAAGACGATGGCCGCGCTGGCCGCCAGGAAGCTGACCGCCGCAGCCGGGCGCAGGTCCTTCTGGGCGAGCAGGAACAGGGCGCAGGCCAGCAGGATCAGCACCGCGCCGCTGCCCATGGGGGCGGCAAACTCGCCCAGCACCAAAGACCAGCTGTTCACGGTGGGCAGGCCCCCGTTGCGCAGGGTGCTGCTCATCCCGTTGACCAGGGCCACGCCGGAGGGGTCCCACAGGGGGATCTGGGCGTAAGGCTGGGGGTAGAGGAAAACCTGTTCCGGCCAGGAGACCGCCACCACCACATAGCCCACGGCCGCTGGGTGGAAGGGGTAGCTGCTGTAGCCGCCAAAGGCTTCCTTGCCGATCAGGACGCCGGCCAGCACCGCCACCACCAGCACATACCAGCTGACGGTCGCCGGCATCAGCAGGGCGATAACCAGCGCAAAACTTTCGTTGGACCAGTCGCCCGAGCGGTAGACGCGCCGCCGGAGCAACGCCACCAGGCGGTCGCAGAGGTTGCCGGTCAGCAGGGCCACCAGGCACAGCAGGACCGGCCGCGGCCCGTACAGGTAGGCCGACATACAGACCAGGGGCAGCGCCATCCAGCAGATGTGCTTATAATAGCCCCCCGTCTGGGCCAGGGCCGCCGCCTGTTGTTCTCGTATCGTTTGTTCCATGGATCATCCTCGTTCAAGGGAGAGTCAAAGGGCGGCCAGGGCGCGCACCTCGGCGGCGGGGTCGGCCGCCGCAAAGACGGCGCTGCCCGCCACCAGCACATCCGCGCCGGCCTCCACGCAGAAGGGCGCGGTCTCGGCGTTGACGCCGCCATCCACCTCCAGCAGGAACGGCAGGCCCCGGGCCTCCCGCTCCGCCTTGAGGGCTTCCAGCTTGCGCAGGGCCGAGGACTGGAACTTCTGGCCCCCGAACCCGGGCTCCACGCTCATGACCAGGACCAGATCCAGCCGGTCCAGCCAGGGGGACAGCGCTTCGGCGGGGGTGCCGGGCTTGATGGTCATGCCCGCCTTGCAGCCCGCCGCCCGGATGGCGTCCAGCACCGCGCCGGGATCGTCCTCCGACTCGAGGTGGAAATTGATGAGCTCCGCCCCCGCCTTGGCAAAGGCGTCCACATAGGCCAGCGGGTGGCTGATCATCAGGTGCACGTCAAAAAAGGCGCTGGGCATCCCGCGGTGCAGGCTGGCCAGCACCGGCACGCCAAAGCTGATGTTGGGCACGAAATGGCCGTCCATCACGTCAAAGTGGAGCATTTCGGCCCCGGCGTCCAGCACGAGGCGGCAGTCCTCCTCCAGGCGGCAGAAATCGGCAGATAAAATAGATGGGCTGATGATCGCCATGATAGATCTACTCTCCGTTGTATCAAAATTTTTTATTCCGTTTCGTCCCGGCCGCGGCAGCGCAGCGGCCACATTTTAGTGTACACGAAAACGGCCCAAAAATCAAATACGCCGCCGCCATTTTCACCGAAATGACGTAAACGGTCAGCCGGGGCGGCCGTCGGGGCCCTCCTGGGTGGTGTCGTCGGACAGCTTGAGCAGGTCGCCGCGGCCCGGCACTTCCACCGGCAGGGTAAAGACAAAGCGGCACCACTCCCCCTGCTTGCTCTCGGCGCGGATCTGGCCGCCCGACAGGTTGACCAGCACCTTGCAGATGTGCAGCCCAAGGCCGGCCCCCCGCGCGTGGAGCCCGCGGGATTTATCCTCTTTGTAAAAGCGCTCGAACACAAAGGGCAGCGCGTCGGGGGCGATGCCCTGGCCGCTGTTCCAGATGGAGATCTCGGCCTCGGGGCCCAGCTTTTCCACGCTGAACCGAATGGTCCCTCCCGGGGGTGTAAACTTGATGGCGTTATCCAGAATGTTATACACCACCTGATGGATCAGGTCGGGGTCGGCGTAGACCAGGACCCGCTCGTCCATGGTCAGCCCTTCCAGGTCGATCTGGCCGTCGTTGATCCGCTGCTCGGCCGAGAGGGCCACCCCGGTCAGGGTCTCCCAGATATTGAACATCCGGGCGTTGACCTGGTACTCGCCCGATTCCAGCTTGGACAGGTCCAGCATATTCTGGACCAGGCGGGCCAGCCGCCCCGTCTCCTGCGAGACCAGCTGCAGGTAATGGTTCTGCAGCTCGGGGGGGATGGTGCCGTCCAGGATGCCGTCGATGAAGCCCTTGATGGTGGTCATGGGGGTGCGCAGCTCGTGGGCGATGTTGCCCATGAACTGCCCGCGGGACGAGTCGATCTCCTGCAGGTTGGCGGCCATGGTGTTGAAGGTGCGGGCCAGGTCGGCGATCTCGCCGTCCCCGTCCACGTCCTCTACCCGGACCGAAAAGTCCCCGCCGCCGAACTTCTGGGCCGCCTCGCTGATGCGGTGGAGCGGCTCGGTCAGCTTGCGCATCAGGAACATGGTCAGGACGCTGGCGCAGATCAGCATCAGGCAGGCCGACAGCAGGAAGTTGGAAGCGAACCGCCCCACGAACGCCTCCAGCATCTGGCCCGAAGCGCAGACGAACAGGTAGGCCCCCGGGCCGCCCTGCCGCAGGATGGGCCGCGCCGACACATAAAACCGTTCGTCCAGCACGCCGCCCATCTTGCCCATCTCGTGGTAGACCCCGCCGCCGGTCTCATCCACCTCGGCGAGGATATCGGCGGGCACCGCCTCGCCGGTCAAGTGGTCGCTGCTGGAAGCCAGCACCACCTCGCCTTTGGTGTCGGTGAAAAAGAGGCAGACATTCGCGCTCTGGCCGATCAGGTCCACCTGACCCAGGACGGCTTCCAGACGGGCGCCCAGCTGGGCGTTCTCGCCGTCCTCATCTTCCAGGCTGTTCCAGACATAGGTCGCGGTGCGGGCAGTCAGGTCGCCCACATCGTCCAGGGTGGCAAAGCGCTCCTGCGCAAAGTAGCGGCTGAACAGCACCAGCTGGGACAGGCCCATCACGGCCACTCCCAGGATGAGCAGGGTGGCCACTGTGGAGAAAAAGGCCACCGAGATACTTTTGCGCATTACTGACGCACCTCGAACTTATACCCCACGCCCCACACGGTCTTGAGCTCCCACTTGTCAGAGGCGCCGGACAACTTTTCCCGCAGGCGCTTGACATGGACGTCGATGGTGCGGGAGTCGCCGTAATACTCAAAGCCCCACACCTCGTCCAGCAGCTGGTCGCGGGTGTAGACACGGTTGGGGTGGGACGCCAGGCAGTAGAGCAGTTCCAGCTCCTTGGGCGGGGCCTCCACCACCTTGCCCTTGACTTTGAGCTCGTAGCTGTTCATATCCAGGCGGAGGTTGTCGAACTCCACGACCCCTTCGGCCGGCTTTTCAGCCGCGGCCGCCCCGCCGGCGCACCGGCGCAGCACCGCCTTGATGCGGGCCACCACTTCCTTGCTGTCAAAGGGCTTGACGATGTAGTCGTCGGCCCCCAGCTCCAGGCCCAGCACCTTGTCGAAGGTCTCGCCCTTGGCGGTCAGCATGATGACGGGGGTGTCCCCCTCCTTGCGGATGCGGCGGCAGACCTCCCAGCCGTCCAGCCTGGGCATCATCACATCCAGCAGGACCATGTCCGGCTTGACCTGCCCATACTTGGCCAGGGCGTCCTCCCCGTCCGAAGCCAGGGTGACCTGGTACCCCTCCTTGGTCAGGTAGAGCCGCAGCAGCTCGCAGATATTCTGGTCGTCGTCCACGACGAGGATCTTTTCGTTTGCCATGGTGTTCTCCTTACAGCCTTGGGCAGGGGCCGGGCACAGCTCGTCCTTCCCCTGCGCGTTGCACAATGCGATACGGTCTTATTATACGGGAGAGATATGACAAAATAAAGAACATCCCGCATAAAACGGACCGGACGGCACGGTTTTCAGCCCATGCTCCCCGGCGCGCCGGTCGAGCTGACGCTCGCCGGGGCTGTCCGTCAGGGTAGATTTCTCCAGTTTTATTATAAACAAGAGGCCCGGTTTTGGCAAGCGTCAGGATGTGGCGGAGGGGGGTGCCTCCCCTCTCAGTCTCGCCGCCCTTGCGGGCGTCTCGCCAGCTCTCCCGCGGGGAGAGCCAAGTGTACGCCCGTGGGCGGCGGCAGAGTGAGTGGTAAGGCAAACTTAAAAACGGCTTCTCTTGCTGGATGCTTTCAGCAGAAGGAGCCGTTTTCATGCCCTCTCAGTCTCACTCCGCTCGACAGCTCCCCCGCACGCGTGGGAGCCAAAACGTAACCTTTAGGCCCGGCCTCCCACGTTTACGGGGGAGGTGGCCCGCAGGGCCGGAGAGGGCAATAAACAATGCGGGGGCCAGCCTTACAGCCGACCCCCGCAGAGGGACCCTATCTTTCGTGACGCAAAAGTTCTTTTGTTTTGGTGCGATCAACAACAGAAGGAATTACTGGTGAGGTAGTCCCTTTTTGTCGTCACATGAAAAGGGTGGAGCATTATCGAACCAATAAGTTGTCTCTAAACTTACCGGTCCCTTATATCAATGCTGACCATGGTGCTGTCTGCATTGTTATAAGTATGTTTGGTTAATGCTTACTGGTGGGTAGAGGTACGGACAACCTGAACAGCCACGAAGGTGACAGAGGGATCAGCAGCACCATCCATGTGCAGGAAGTTACCTTCCATAGAGCTGTTGACAGCCTTAGTGTAAGTGCTCACAGAAACAGTATAGGTGTGGTTGTAGTTGCCACCATCAGAAGTGGAGTTGTCGCCAGTGGTGTTGCGGGTGCTATACTCATAGGCCTCAACAGAATACGCAATCTTCTCAGCGATCTGCTGCTCAACAGCATTTTCACCAATCGCGCTAGAAATAGCATACAGCTCAACAACAACCTCATCGTCAATCTGATAGCTGTTAGCGTTTTCAGCCTTCTGCAGAGTGTAAATATCACCAATGTTCGCAATAGTTGCGCTGCGGTCATCGCCAACAGCATCAGCCAAACGCACATAGATGTCATTGTTCACATACTCCAGCTGATCATTGTGCAGGTACTGAGGCATAATATCACCCACACCAGCAAACTCAACAGCATACTGCAGAGCCGTGTCCAGATCGCTATCATCATTGAAGTCGACGTACTCAGGAATCTCCTCATTAGTCTTATCCAGATAATCAGCAACTCGGGTTTCAACAGCTGCGGAGATGCCATCAGTACCCGGCTGAATGGGATTAGTCGGATCCTCAGGATCAACGTTAGCGTTCTGGCAGCCAGCCAGCATGGAGACAGCCATGACACCGGCCAGCATCACGGAAGCAAACTTCTTGAGCTTCATAATGAATTTTTCCTCCTTATGGTGTATAAAAGATAGAGACCCAAAACAGGCTGAAAG
>LBJMR02800__coassemble_1272_pt1 | contig 12370 bp, 22 predicted proteins | sample LBJMR02800__metabat2_high_PE_029 | metagenome-assembled genome bin LBJMR02800
TGAAAAATGGAGGTGATTGATGGATGGGACTGACCCTTACATCGCAGATCAAAACTGTACTTCAACGGGTCAAAACATACTCGGTCGGGCACATCGCTGAGCTGGCGCAGACTGTATCCAATCTGCTCGAAGAGGTGGATAAGGTCAAGGCCGACAAGCCGGAGTACATCGACATTACCATCCCCGCAACGGGCTGGAAAACGGACAACACTGTGCCGGGCTATACGCACTACCTGGACATCCAGGTCAAAGGTCTGACGGCGGACGACAAAGTGGACGTCCGTGTAGCCCCGGCCAGCAAAGCCGTGGCCGATGCGGCACGCTTTACGGCTACGGAGAGCCTGGCAGGGGTCTTGCGGCTGCGGGCGGCCAACGTGCCGTCGGCTGCGATCACTGCACAATATGATGTTTCTGCCGCGTACATTGCGCCGGCAGAGGAAACGGAGGCAACCTAAATGGCATGGGGTTCTTTTAGCACTGGCGGCGGCGGTGGTGGGGCGGATACGCCCACCACGGCCGCAAACGTAACCTACGATAACAGCACGAGCAAGATCGACGCGGACAACGTGCAGGACGCGCTGAACTTCATGGCCGGGCTGACCCTGCCCCGGCTGACGGTCACCATCGACGCCGGATCGCAGCTGACCATCACCTGCGGCGATGAGGAGATCACCGGCCAGACGGACGGGGAGGGCACCTTTACCACCAACCTGCCCATGCTGGGCACCTGGCAGGTCAAGGCCGAAAAGGACGGCCAGACCGCCACCCAGACGGTGGAGGTTGAGCAGGTGGGTCAGCTCTACACGGTGGAGATGGCCTATTTCTCGGCCACCCTGACCGCAACGGCGGTGGCCGGTGCGACTGTTACCGCCACCTGCGGCGAGACGGTGGTGACCGGCCAGGCGGCCGGCAACGGCCAGGCTGCGCTGGAGATCAAACTGCCGGGCAACTACGTCGTGCAGGCCACGATGGCCAACAGCTACGGCAACGCCACGTCCAACAGCCAGGCGGTCAACGTGGTGGACAACGGCGGCAGCTACACGGCCACCGTCAAGTTCATCCGGCTGACGGTCGAGGTGGACTCTGGGTCGCAGATCACCATCAGCAAGGGCGACACCAACATCAGCCTGACCGGCACCGGCTCGGATCAGGTGTATCTGCCCAGCACCGGCACCTGGACGGTATCGGCCAGCCTGGACGACCAGAGTACCAGCGAGAGCGTGGAGTGCAATGGCTATCAGGATTACAGCGTTGAGCTGTCGTATATCTCGGACGTCCTCACCGACAACAGCTGGGAGGTCATCAAGCAGGTGGCCGATGCCGATGAGGGTGCCAACTGGTGGAGCGTGGGTGATACCAAGCAAATCACCATCAACGGCAGAATCGTCAATCTGCAGGTCAATGAGCTGGAGATCGATACCTTTATTTTGAGCTTTAACCACAACAGCTCGAAAGAGGGCGCCCATCTGATCCATTTTGCCATTGGCAAGATCAGTGGCAAGATGGTGGCGTTGTGCGACAATCAGTATGACAGCTACAACGGCTCTGGATTTGTTATGAATCAGAGCGACACCAACGATGGAGGCTGGCGGGACAGCTATATGCGCAGTACGGTACTGGGAAGCACAGGGAACCCGGCAAGCCCGCAGGGAAATACCTTGCTGGCGGCCCTGCCTGCCGACCTGCGGGCCGTTCTGCAGAAGGTCAGCAAGTACACGGACAATGTGGGAGGTGCCAATAGCAGCGGCTCTGTCTCGGCGACGGAAGATTATCTGTGGCTGTTGAGCGAGTATGAGGTGCAAGGCGATACGCCCTATGGCAACGACTACGAGAAGAACAGCCAGCAGCAGTATGACTACTTCAAAGCCGGGAACAGCAAGATCGCGTATAAGCATACATCCCCCGGCAGCGCCGTGTGGTGGTGGCTGCGGTCGCCTCACTCCGACTCCAGCGGTACCTTCTGCTATGTGGGCACGGACGGGAGCGCCAGCAATTCCGGTGCCCACTATGACGGCGGGTTGCTGGCCGGCTTTGCTGCCTAATCCCCCCGGGGGGTATCCTGTGAATCTCACCCGCGAAAGCGGGTGACAAAAGGAAGCTGCAAAGATCGCTCTCCTTCGGCGCGCAGCGCCCGGCGAAATTTTTGGGGTTTTAACCCTCTTCGTTCTGTGCTATACTTAGCAAGGATTTTTGCAGGAGGGAGAATACATCGTGTCAGTTCTAAAATCCAAGCGCCGTACGAGCAAGGCAGAGTTCGTCAATACGGCGAACAGCATTTTCCTTGAAACGGTAAACTTTCTCACTCGGCTTTCAGCCCGGTATTCAAGGATAATCGCAGAGCCTACGGCTAAGATCGCCATGGACGTGCGCGACCGAGCAAGAAGGGCCAACGAAATCTTCCCATCAGACCCGCAGAAAGCAACCCTGCGGCGCGGGCATCTGATCGAAGCCCAGGCAGCGCTCGGCTCCCTGGATGAGGCGCTGGGCGATGTGTACCAAATCCTGATCCTAAATCCCGAAGGCTGTTTTACAACCTCTACCGGAAAAACCGTGGACGCCAGTACGGCATCCAAAAAGCTGGACAAAATGGCCCAGCACCTGGGTGATCTTATCGACCGGGAAAGGGAACTGCTGGCCGGCGCGCTTCGGGAAACTGAAACGCATCTGTAAACAGTCTTACTAGGTGTATCTCTGAAAATGTCCTGTCCGCCGTGTGGTGGTGGCTGCGGTCGCCTAACAACAACAACAGCAATAACTTCTGCAATGTGAACACGGACGGGAGCGCCAACAATAACAATGCCAACAATGACGGCGGGTTGCTGGCCGGATTTTGCACAGCTGGGTCACATGGTGTAGCCTTCGGGCGATAGACGACCCTAGCAAAAGGAGAGATGCTCCCTTGGGTGAGAACCCCTAAAACTGCCCTCTGATGTCCCTACACGGACGCTTCTTGCATGGCACAGGTGCATCGCTGGCCTGTGTTTCATGTGCCAGGACTATGCAGGTTAGACCACAGCGTATCTTCGCATATCTGTACGGAGGGCGAATATTGTATGACATCCACTGAGCGCCATGAGGCGCGATAGCAAAGACGCAAGGCGGCCCGGCTGGCCCGCAAACAGGCGCGGTGCGACGCACTGGGCCCCGCTGAGGCAGTTTTCTCCTATCGAAAACTGTATCGGTGGGGCAAAAAGTGTTGCAACAACGTCCGCTGGAAGCAGAGCACCCAAAACTTTGAGGCGCATCTGTTTTCGGGAACGGCCCGCCGGCGGCGTGATTTGCTGGCCGGGAAGTGGAGGCCCAAGAAGTGCTCGCACTTTATCCTGCACGAGCGGGGCAAGGTGCGGCCCATCGACGCACCCCACATCACTGACCGGCAATTACAAAAGGCGGTCAGCAAGGAGGTGCTGGTGCCCCTCTATACACCCAGCCTGATCTATGACAACTACGCCAGCCGTGAGGGCATGGGGTTGCACTTTGCCTTCCGGCGTCTCAAGGAGATGCTGCACTGGCACTTCCGGCGCTACGGCCGGGCCGGCGGGATCATCTCCATCGACCTGAAGAAGTTCTTTCCGAATGCACGGCGAGAGCTGCTTTACCAGCGGCACCGGGAGCTGATCCTGGACCCGGCGCTGCGGGCCATTGCGGACACGGTGATCGACACTGCGCCCAGCACGGCCCCCGGCCGGGGGATGCCGCTGGGCGTGGAGCCGAGCCAGCAGGAGATGATGTCCATGCCGTCGGCCATCGACAACTGGATCAAGTGCCAGCTGGGCGTCCACTGCGCCGGCCACTATGCCGACGATTACTTCATCATTTGCCCGGACCTGGACAAGCTGCGCCGGATCGGCAACGCCATCGTCCGGAAGTTTGAGGCAATGGGTATCCCGGTAAACCGGAAGAAGTGCAAGCTGACCCTGCTGACCAAGCCCTTTAAGTTCTGCAAGGCGAAGTTCACCTTGTGGGAGAGCGGGAAGGTGACGGTCAACGGCTGCCGGGACGGCGTCAAGCGGGCCCGGCGCAAACTCAAATTGTTCCGGCGGGAATGGCTGGCCGGCAAACGCACCCTGGAGGAAGTAGCCCAGTACATGACCAGCCAACTGGCCTATTACCGTAACTACAATGACCACGGGCGCATTTTGCGCCTGCGGCGGCTTTGCTATGCCATTTTTGATAGGAGGATCGCATGTACAAAATCACGAGCGCGAGTGACGGCGCCGACCTCGGCATGACCGAGGCGCCCGTCTATATCATGCAGGCAGCCAACGGCTGCTTTGTTCTCTGCCCTGAGCCCGAGGCCCAGGGCATTTGTTTTGCCGGAACCGTCTACAACATGCTGGGCCGGCAGGCCATGACCGGTGTGGAAAACACCGTCATGCTTGAGCCTGTCGATGCCGGCGAGCTGCAGGCGGCTGCCAATACCGCCATCCGCGATGCCGATGTGATGAACGTGGACCAGGAATACCGCCTGACCCTGCTTGAGCTGGGCATCACGGACGACGAGCTGCTGTAACGGAAAGGAGGTGAAACGAATGCTGTATCGTACCATCAAGCGGATGATCGAGCGCAACCAGGTCGAAGGTCTGGAGAGCAAGATCGACATCTTCTTCGCGGCCAACAAGTTGACCGAGGAAGAGTACACCGAGCTGATCGGCCTGCTGCCCAAGAAGGAGGCGTAACAGATGGAAAGTCATAAGTATATCACCAGGAAACGCGCCCGGTTCAAGGGGCTTTCCGGCAAAGTGAATATCCCCTACGGGTCGCTTCTGGAATCCAGAGGCGGCTTTCTTTTTTACGAGAATGCCCGGCTCTGCTCGATGACCAGCCAGAACGCTTACGACTATTTTTCCATCGACGATGACGGGCGGGGACTTGAGCGTGGCGGCCTGGTGGACGCGATCAAGACCCGCCTTGCGAAACGTGACGGGTCTTATCAGGCCCGATGGGATAAAGTGTGGGGTGCGCCGGTATGTCAGAGGTACCGGCGCGCTGACCACGATGATTTTTGGCTGTGGAACCATGATTTTTACAATGCGCCGGTGGAGGACCTGCAGTCGATTGCAAGGCTCGTCGGCGCGAAAGTGAGGTAAGATGAGCTACAAAGACATCATCGACGTGAGTCGCTACCAGGGCACCATCGACTGGGAGCGGCTGGTGGGCAAGATCGGCGGGGCGATGCTCAAGACCGTCTCCACCAATAAGAGCTTCGGCGGCATCTACATCGACCCGACGTTTGAACGCAATTACCAGGAGTGCAAGCGTCTGGGCATCCCGGTGGGGGTCTACTACTACACCTACGCCCAGACCAAGGCCACCGCAGACGCCGAGCTGGCCAAGCTGCATGAGGCTCTGACCGGCAAGAGCTTTGAGCTGCCCATCGCGGTGGACGTGGAGGACAACAAGCTTAAACCGCTGTCTGCCGCCGCCCTGACCGAGCTGGTGGCCTACGCGGCCGACACCATCGAGAGCTGGGGCCTGTATGCCATGGTGTATACCTACACCTACTACAGCAACACTGAGCTGGACATGGACGCCCTGGCGGCCTATGACCTCTGGATCGCCGACTATCGCGGCACCCGCCCAACCCGCAAGCACGGGATGTGGCAGTACACCAGCACCGGCAAGCTGGACGGCATCGCCGGGAACGTGGACATGAACCACGCCTACAAGGACTATCCTGGCATCATCCGCCGGGCTGGCCTGACCTGCCTGCGCGGCTGATGCCGCCGGGCGGGAAGGAGGGTACATGGCAGGAGCGGAACAATTTGAGTCGCTGTTCGGGGATGTTACTCTATCGCAGCTCATCATTGCAGCAGGCGCCCTTGTGTTTCTGTGGAGGTGCTTCGCAGAAATCAAAAAGTATCTCGACAAGCGGTACGCCAGCAAGCAGGAAAAGGATGAGCGCGAAAAGGAACGATCCGAACAGCTCCGCGAGGTATTGGATGCTGTAAGCAAATACCCGGAATACCGAGAGCAGAGCCGGAAAATCCAGGAAAAACTCAACAAAGATATTGAGTCGATCAACAAGCGCCTGGATAAGCTCGACGCCCGTATGGAGGCCACCGAGGGCCTCCAAAAGAAAGAAAAGCTCTCTGAGCTCAAAAACGAAATCGTAAACGCATATAGGTACTATACCGATTCGGTGAAGAACCCGTCCAAGTCTCTGACCCGGATTGAATACGACGCCTTCTTCGGCCTGGTCGAGAGCTACGAGGCCCGGGGCGGGGACGGTTACGTCCACACCGAGATCATCCCGGCCATGGAAAGGCTGACCGTCATCGAGATGGAAAACGTGCCGCCCAGGCAGTTTGTGTCGTCGTATGTACCTGCTTCATCGGAATCGAGGTGATGCCTTTTGAACAACAAGAAACCCTCGGCGGGAACCATTGCCCGCCTGATCTGCCTGGTACTGTCCACTGTTAACCAAATCGTCCTGATGAAAACCGGAAAGTCTTTTCTGCCGGTGGAGAGCGAACAACTGGAGGACGCCCTCAGCACCATCCTTTTTGTGGCGGCGGCCGGGTGGTCCTACTGGAAAAACAACAGTTGGACCAAAGAGGCCATCGAGGCCGACGACACCTTACACCTGATGAAGAAAAACAAGAGAACATAAGAGAGGAGTATTACCTATGACTGAACTGATTCTTTCCGCACTGACCGCCGCCGTCCTCGTTGTGGGTGGCTTTGCCGCCAAGGCTCTGGACAAGTTCGCGGCCACCAATGCCGACAACAAGATCGTCAAGGAGATTGCCTCCGCTGCGGCCGACGCTGTGGCGATGGTGAGCCAGACCTATGTGGACGGCCTCAAGGCCGCTGGCGATTTCGATGCGGCCGCCCAGAAGCAGGCACTGTCTATGGCACTGGCGGCCTGCCTTGCCAGTCTGAGCCAGTCGGCCCAGGATTACATTGAGCGGACCTATGGCGACGTCAACAGCTACCTGACCACCAAGATCGAGGCCGAAGTTCGGGCCCAAAAGCTCGGCTTCGCTACCCTCGAAACTGCCGAGATCATCGACGCATAAGCCATCCCCGGCCGCCGCGCGCCTTTCCTCCCGCGCGGCAACACAACGCCCCCGCCTTGCCAGTTGGACCCTGGCAGGGCGGGGGCTTTTTTGCGTTTACGGTGGCTCCGCCAAGGACGGTCTTGCGGGCCGTTCCGGCCCGTAGGGTAGTAACGATATTGCCTCGACGCCGGAAGGCCGTTGCAACGCATGGCAGAGGCCCGCACGGGCGTGTGCGGGCCTGAATGGTTCAGCAGCTGTAAAAATGAAGCTCTCCGTTTACCAGTTCATACATGAAACAGGCACAGTCAAAGCGGATGTAGTTCCAGTCGGTCGCATTGTAGATAGGCTGACGGGTAAACCGGGCCGCCGGCCGCAGCTGGCGGTACTTGTTGACCTCGTAGGTGCTGACTTCGTGGAGAATGACGACCTTCTCCGGGTCAAATCCGCATTCATTTGCGATGAACGCCTTGGCTTCCTCGTCGGTCATGGCAGTGCCGGCCCCGGCGAGGTCCTCATACGCACGCTGGCTCATGTGGGTTCCGGCGTCGGCGTAGAGACTCCATTCCAGCTCGCGGTCGAGCTGGGCCTTCAGCTGCTCAATCTGACGCTCGTAGTCATCGGTTTCCATTCGGTTGGCGCGATCCAGCTCCAGCAGTTCGCTGCGGAGCTGGTTGATTTTCTCGGCCCGGGCCTGAGCGGCTTTGAGGATGCCGCCGCCGGCCAGCCAGCTCTTGCAGAAATCGTCCTTGCTGCCGTCGAAGTGGTAGTAGGCGTCCTCGATCTGTTCGTATTCCTCGGGCATCGGCTTGAAGCCGGTACGCTCGACAAACTCAGATATCATCATGCTGCATACCCCCCTCAGCCTTCCAGTCCGTTCATGTAGTTCAGCATCTCGATGCGCTCATCCAGATCCCGCAACTGATTGCAGTAATCCTGGATACGTTTGGCGTAGCTCTCGATGAAAGTAGCATCATAGCAATGATCAGGCGTCATCTCGGCAGCGGTGCGCTGAATGCTCTCGATGTTCTCCTGAATTTTCTTTTTGAGCGCATCAGTCTTACGCCGATCGGAAGCCAACTGGAGAGAGATGAAATCCTTTTTGGTTGCATTCATAGTGAAATCCTCCTTGATTTGTTGCCTTACTCATGATAAAATCAAGGTGGCCGGGGTAAGGCTCCCGGCTCGCCTTTTTGGGTGTTTGGGTAGCGGAGCTCTTGGTCGTGGTCCGCTACCCGTTTTTATTTGTCATCCGGCTGGGTTTTGGCCTGCCGGATCAGCTCGGCGGCTTCCTCTACCGTCGTGGCCTTGTTCTCAACGAGCTTGGCCAGCGTTTCGAGGAACGCATCGAGCTGGGCGTTTGTCATATCCATGTACCTCACTTCCTTTCGTAAGAGCTTTGCATCTCTGCCTTACAAGTATAATATAACACGTTTTTCGTTATTCGTCAATACGATTTTCGTAAATTTTCAAGAAAAATTTCTAATTTTCGTATTGAAACAATACGAAAAACGAGTATAATTAGAACAGAGGTGATGGAGCAATGATTAAATCCCGTGTGAAGGTTTTACTCGCGGTCAATGAAATGACCCAAAAAGAATTGGCTGAAAAAACCGGAATTCGTCTACCAACCATTTCAGCTCTTTGCACAGGAAATGCAAAGCATATTCCGTTGAATGTACTGGATGCCCTTTGTGAAACATTGAATTGTCAGCCGGGCGATTTGTTCGAGTACATCCCCAACAGCAAAACCGAAGAGTGAACACCTATCCACCCCGCCGCCCGGCGGGGCTTTTATTTTTCTGCCCGCGCCGCTCTCCATTCTTTCAACGGCAGGGGGCAGCGAGCAAGTGCCCGCAGCGCTTCATCCATGCCGCAGTCATCACAGACATATATGCCAGCAAGCTGACGGCTCAGGGCATTTGTATGGAGGCGAGGCTTCATGCTGCGTCCACAGCGGGGACAGATGGTGCAGCCGTCTGCCTGCCGGCGGCGAATGGATTCCTCAAGGACGGTGATTTTCATTTGCGCATTTCCTCCTTGGTGACCGCAAGGGCCTGATCCAGATAGGCTGGGTCAAAGCCAAAATCCAGGTAGCCCTCGCGGCAGATACGGATGTAGTAGGGGATCGGCAGCCCGGCGGGGGCACTGACAGGGAGCTGGTAGGCCATCGCTTCAATCGTGACTGACCGCTGTGTGCCGTCCATGGCATAGAGGGGCAAATCGCTGTATACGACCTTGCCATAGAGTGCTGGGTATCCCTCATAGCGGTCCAGGTTGCGCTCGTCCCGGGGCGAGATCCTGAACACTCCGCAGGGGACGCGGCACCCGGCGGCGTCCTCAATGCTCAGGTAGTACCCGGACAGAGACCCTCGGTAAATCAGGCGGGTATTCTCCAGGTAGGTGTAGCCTAGCAGCTCAGCGTCAGGGCAGCGGTGGGCCATCTGGCGCAGGTTCAGGTTGGAGCCGTAGGCAAGATACAGTTTGGTTTGCATGATGTTCATTCCTTTCACCCCGTCTGGCCGGTAGGGCAGCCTTCATGTTGTAATTAGGCAGCTTGTTCCGTCTCTGTGGTAAAAGCGCTGGTCAGGTGCAGGCGGGCGGTTTTGAACTCCGGCCCGCGCATCCTCAGCCGGTTGACGAGCACCCGCTTCATCAGGGCGGCTTTCTGTTCCTGGGTATAGTTGGCAATCCGCTTGAAGTGCAGATCATCGTGATCACAGTTGACAGCCCAAGCGCTCATAGCCAGGCAAAACTGGATGTAAGCCTTGATTTTTCCTGCATGGGTTGTTCCGTTGAACAACCGGAATTCGACCGTCCCCTTGGTAAAGAAAGCATGGAGATTGATGCCGTGATAGCGGGTGGCGTTGTAGTGGCTGTGGCTGATGCCGCCTTCGTAACCGTCGTTCCGGGGGCTGTACCAGATATGCTCGGCAGCATCCCGGCTCTGCCGGCCGCTGCGTTTCATCGCCCTGAACAGCTCGGGACTGATTTTGTGGCACCAGCGGTCGGCCCGGCGGCCGATCTGAAGCGCTTCGTAGAACAGGTCCTGCCGCCCAATGGCGAAGTTCAGCAGACGGGAGAGGCTTTCGGGCGTGTGGTTGGCACCGTCCACATGGACGTGGATACCGCAGGAGGCGTTTGCCATGGCCCCCTTCTTGACCAGTGCCCGGACAACGTTCTGCAGGTCCTCGATGTCCTCGTACTGGAGGATGGGGGAGACGACCTCGCAGGAATACTGCTGGTCGGCCGGGACGACCTCCCCGCCCCGCTTCTTCTCACAGCGGATGCTGCCGTCGCGCATGGCTTTCCAGGTGCGGCCCTTGCGGTCCCGAGCGCCGTAGGTGTCGTAAGAGGTGCCGATGTGGCGAGAGGACTTGCCAAAGTATTCTGCGATGGTGGCGGCAGCCGCTGCACGGGTGATACCGGTTAGCTCGATCTCAACGCCGAAATTCTGGCTCTGAATCGTGGTGCTCATACAAATTCTCCCTTTGGTTACTTTTTAATCAGCCTTTTGGCTTTCCTGTAGTCTTCTACAACCTGCTTGTATTCATCCCGATCATCTACTCTAATGGCTGCCCATCCTTCAACGCCGGTATCGATCTCGTAGCCGAGGTCTCTCAGGTAGTTTGCAATTTTCAAGAAACGGCATTCTTCTTTTTCAGTGTAACTGAATTCTGCTAGGCGATTCCGCCATGCTCTACATCCAACATAATTGATAGTCATTTTGAACTCCTTCCTTATCGGGTTGCAAGGATGGTATAGAAGTTGTCCTTTTCGGTCAGCTTTTCGACGAACTTCTGCATGGCCTCTTCGGTCTTGAAGCTCTTGCGCTTCGTGACGATGCGGTCGCTCTTGTTGAACTCCTGCCAAACAAGCTCTTTCATGGCGTTTCCTCCTGATTTATTGCGTGTTGTTTACTCAGTGGATAAGGCCGGCTTCCATCGCGCAGTCTTCTGCGATCCAGGCGACGGCCTCTTTCGCCTGGCGAAGGGTGTGGTACCCTCTAATGTCATCCCAGCAGCAGCCGTTGAACCGCTGAACTTTGTAACGGTAAAAGTCCTGCGAGGTAATGTCGAGCAGGATACGGAGACCGTCGGCTCGCCATTCTTTGAAAAACTGGGTGTTGATAATATTGAACTTCATGGTTAATCTCTCCTCTTGGTCGGTGGTTTGTCTTTCTGGTTATATAGTACACCTTTTTGATGTACTTGTCAAGAGATTTGATAAACTTTTTTGATTATTTTTTCTTTCATATAGGTTGACAAACAAATCAAAATCGTGTACTCTTATAGCAAGGAGATGATGAAAGATGTCAATTTCGACAAAAATCAAAGCGTTGCTGGCCATCCGCGAGAAGAAGCAGATCGACTTGGCCCAGCATTTTGGAATGACTAAGCAGAGCATGAACAACAAAATGAGCCGGGACAGTTGGTCGGCTGAAGATCTTGTGCATGTGGCGGAGTTTTGTGGTTGCAAAGTCGCCTTTATCTGCCCAGACGGCCAGCACATCTATCTTTCAGAGGAAAGCGCCGAACAGCAAAAAAGCCCGGACGCATAAAGCGCCCGGGCAGGGGAAGGTGGCTATTTCGTTCTGGGCCGCGGCGGCGCACTGACGTGCGTTTCCAGCCGGGGTTCATCGTTTGGTTCCAAAACCAGCAGGTCGGACAGGTCGCAGTCAAGCGCCTCGCAGATCAGATCGAAATGGTCAAGGCTGATCTTGTTCGTAAGCTCATTGTAGTATTCGTTGATCGTTGCCGCCCGAATACCGGTTATGCGAGCAAGGTCGGCCTGTGTCAGCCGCCTTTCGCCGAGGCGGGCTGATAGCAAAATCCTGATCATAAGCCATTCTCCTTTTGTGTAAGAGTTTACCGAATCACGGCATAAAAATCAGGATAATGTTATATTATTACAAATATCGTAATTTTATTACAGGAAATACAGATCTTTAGGCTCACAGGTACAAAAAATCCCCCGCGGATTTCTCCGCGAGGGATTCTTTGTACCTAGTTGAAATGCCCAGGCACCTGACACGACAAAACAAAGACGGCACCTTTTCGTATCAAGGTAACTGTGTTCGTTTTGCTCTGGATTGGTGGAGATAAGCGGGATCGAACCGCTGACCTCTTGAATGCCATTCAAACGCTCTCCCAAGCGGTGCGTGTGCACACCCCCGTGATTGGTGCTTGGAAGATGCAATAAATACGATGATTCGAATAAAAACTTTTCTTCTAAAATTCTTTACAATCGGACCGGCTGTAAGAGAACAAAGAAAGTGAAATTTTCAATAAAAAGGGCGCCTTGATTCATGCAAAAATGAACCGCCCCATATTGTGCGGACAGTACAAAAAAGAGGCCTGCAAGGGGTA
>LBJMR02800__coassemble_1737_pt1 | contig 9952 bp, 8 predicted proteins | sample LBJMR02800__metabat2_high_PE_029 | metagenome-assembled genome bin LBJMR02800
ATTCGGTCAACGAGCAGGTGGGCGAGATCGGCGAGCAGGTCAGCCTGACCCCCGCTGAGTTTTCGCCTCGGGTCTTTGAGATGGTCCAGGGGGTGTCCGAGTCGGCGATCCTGCCGATCGCGGGCATCTTCCTGACCATTGTGGCCTGCTATGAGCTGATCCAGATGGTCATCGACCACAACAATCTGGCCAATTTCGAGACCTGGACCTTCTTCCGCTGGGTATTCAAGACCTTCGTGGCCGTCACCCTCATCTCCAACACCTTCGACATCACCATGGCCGTCTTTGACCTGGCCCAAACGGTGGTGGCCGAGTCCAGCGGCATCATTGCGGGAAACACGGCGGTGGATGACACCACCCTGCTCACCCTGCAAACCTCCCTCATGACCCTGGAACTGGGCGAGCTGCTGGCCCTCTACCTGCAATCCTTCCTCATCGGCTTTACCATGAAAATACTCGGTATAGCGATTTTTGTCATCGTGTATGGCCGCATAGTAGAGATCTATCTCGCCGTGAGTTTGGCCCCCATCCCGTTTTCGACTTTTGGCAGTAAAGAGCAGGGTCAGATCGGTCAGAACTACCTGCGCAGCCTGCTGGCTCTGGGCTTACAAGGCTTTCTCATCATGATTTGCGTAGGCATTTACGCGGTGCTCATCCAGGGCGTCTCCTTTGCATCCGACCCCATCGCCTCCATTTGGGGAGTGATCGGCTACACCGTCCTGCTCTGTTTCACCCTGCTCAAGACCGGTACCCTCGCCCGCAGCATTCTCAACGCACATTGACACCCTGCACCTATTATAAAAGGAGGACAACATGGCAGCCTATATTTCCGTCCCGCGGGACCTGACGCGGGTCAAATCCAAAATTCTGTTCGGCCTGACCAAACGGCAGATCGTCTGCTTCGGGACCGGCGCACTGATCGGTGTGCCGGTCTACTTTTTTGTCCGGGGCAGCGGCAACCTGAGCCTTGCCGCCCTTTCCATGATCGCGGTCATGCTCCCGTTCTTTTTCTTTGGGATGTACGAGCGCAACGGCCAGCCGCCCGAGGTGGTGGCACGGCAGTTTTATCAGGCCCGTTTCGTCCGGCCGAAAGTCCGGCCTTACCGCACCAACAACTACTATGCCGCTCTCATGCGGCAGGCAGACGCCCAGGAGGAGGTGACGCGCATTGTTCAAAAAGCGACCGAAAGACAAGCCCGCAGATAAGCCCCTGCTCACGAAATCCGAGCGCAGAAAAGTGGAGAAGATCATCAAGACCGCCAAGCGGGATGACGGCATCCCCCGCACCGCCCAGCAGACCATCCCCTTTGAGCGGATGTTTGCCGACGGCACCTGCCGGGTGCGGGACGGCTATTACACCCGCACCATCCAGTTTCAGGACATCAACTACCAGCTGGCCCTGCAGGAGGACAAGACCGCCATTTTCGAGGAGTGGTGCAGCTTTTTGAATTTCTTCGATTCGTCGGTGCACTTTGAATTTTCCTTCGTCAACATGGCCGCCGATGCCGAGAGTTTCGAGCGCAGCATCCGCATCCCGCCTCAGAAGGACGGCTTCGATGACATCCGGGCCGAGTACAGCCAGATGCTGAAGACCCAGCTGGCCCAGGGCAACAACGGCCTGACCAAGACGAAATACCTGACCTTCGGCATCGAGGCGGCGTCCATGCGGCAGGCCAAGCCCCGGCTGGACCATTTGCAGAACGATATCCTCAACAACTTCCGCCGCCTTGGCGCTGCGGCCCGCGTCCTGAACGGCTGGGAGCGGCTGCGCCTCATGCACGACCTGTTCCACATGGACGGCGAAAGCAAGTTCCGTTTCGACTGGAAAGAGTTGCCCAAGTCGGGCCTTTCTGCCAAGGACTTTATCGCGCCGAGTGCTTTTGCCTTCAACACCCGCACCTGTCAGGTGGGCGGCCTGCATGGGGCCATGGGCTTTTTGTCCATCACGGCGTCCGACCTCAGCGACCAACTGCTCAAGGACTTTTTGGGCATAGAATCCAGCCAGATCGTCACTATGCACATCCACTCGGTGGACCAGAACAAGGCCATCAAGACGGTCAAGCGCACCATCACGGAACTGGACCGCAACGTCATCGAGGAGCAGAAGAAAGCCGTCCGTGCAGGCTATGATATCGACATTCTGCCGTCAGATTTGGCGACCTATGGCCGGGACGCCAAGAACCTCTTGAAGGAGCTGCAAAGCCAGAATGAGCGGATGTTCCTGCTGACGTTTCTGGTGTTCAACACCGGGCGCACGCCCCAGGAACTGGAGACAAACGTCTTTCAGGCGGCCAGCATCGCCCAGAAGCACAACTGCCAGCTGATCCGCCTGGACTGGCAGCAGGAACAGGGCCTTATGTCCAGCCTGCCCCTGGCCCATAACTTGGTGGAGACCGAGCGGGCGCTGACCACCAGTTCCACCGCCATCTTTATCCCGTTTACGACGCAGGAGTTGTTCCAGGCCGGGCCCGGCGCGCTCTACTATGGTCTGAACGCCCTCTCCAACAACCTCATCATGGTGGACCGCAAGCGGCTCAAAAACCCCAACGGTCTGATTTTGGGCACGCCTGGCAGCGGGAAATCTTTCGCAGCAAAGCGCGAAATTACAAACGCTTTCCTCTCCACAGACGATGATATCATCGTGTGCGATCCCGAGGCCGAGTACGCAGCTTTGGTGGAGCGGCTGCACGGTCAGGTTATCAAAATTTCGCCTACCAGCACCCAATTTATCAACCCTATGGACATCAACGCCAACTATTCGGAGGAGGATAATCCCATCGCTTTGAAATCGGATTTCATCCTCTCCCTCTGCGAGCTGGTTGTGGGCGGCAAGGAGGGACTGCTTCCCGTCGAGAAAACCGTCATCGACCGCTGTGTGCATCAAATTTACCAGGCGTACTTTCAGGACCCGCGGCCCGAGAAAATGCCGCTGCTGGAGGACCTCTACAAAGCCCTCTTGGAGCAGGAAGAAAAAGAGGCTCACCATGTGGCGACGGCGCTGGAAATCTACGTCAAGGGCAGTCTGAACCTGTTCAACCACCGCACCAACGTGGACATCGACAACCGCTTTGTCTGCTACGACATCCGGGAGCTGGGCAAGCAGCTCAAGAAGATCGGGATGCTGGTGGTACAGGATGCCGTTTGGGGCCGCGTAACTACGAACCGTTACGCCGGAAAAACGACCCGATTCTTTATAGACGAGTTCCATCTCTTACTTCGTGAGGAACAGACCGCGGCCTATTCGGTGGAGATCTGGAAGCGTTTCCGCAAGTGGGGCGGCGCGCCCACCGGGATCACCCAGAACGTCAAAGACCTGCTGGCTTCCCACGAGGTGTCGAATATTTTCGAGAATTCCGACTTCATCCTCATGCTCAACCAGGCCGCAGGCGACCGGCAGATTCTGGCAAAGCAGCTCAACATCTCACCTCACCAGCTGTCCTATGTGACCCACTCCGGCGAAGGCGAGGGGCTGTTGTTCTACGGCAACGTCATCCTGCCCTTCGTGGACCGGTTCCCGCAGGACACCGAACTCTACAAAATCATGACCACAAAATTTTCCGACGGCACGGGTGACGCCGGATGAAACGCAAAACCACCCGTTTGACCTTCACCGAGGAGGAGCTGGCAAATCCGAAAGTCCGCCGCGCGGCCAAAAAGGCGGCCCGCGCCGCCGACCGGGCTGACAAAGCCAAGGCGAAACTTTCCACCCGCGCCCCGCCCAAACGGGGACTCAAGATGGACATCGACAAGGCCAAAGAGCGGTCAGCGCAGCTCCGCTTCGGCAAGGCAGAATTCAGTGAGGAGATCGCCAAACCTAAGCGCCGCAAGCCGGGTGCGGAGGCGCTGCTGGGCGGCGAGGCTCACCGCCAAATCGACAGGCAGAACCAGGACGAAAACGCCGGTGTACAGGCCGCCCACGAGGGGGAACGCCTGGCTGAGGGCACGGCTAAAAAGCTGAAAGACGGCAAGTACAGCAAGAAACTGAAAGCCTATAAAAAGGCCGAAAAGCTGGACAAAGCCGCCGATAAGGCCAACATCCAAGCGCTGCGGCGCAAGCAGCAAGCCGCGCAGCCCATGTCTAACCCTATCTCACGCTGGAAGCAGCGTCAGCAGATCAAGGCCAGTTACTATGCCCGCAAGACTGGGGGCAAGGCTGGCGGCAGCGCGGCCAACACCGCCCGCAGCGCCGCCACCAAGAAGGCCAAGGCCGCCGCAGCCAAAGCGGCGCAGTTTGCTTCCACCCACGCCCACATGCTCCTGATGGGCGGGGTGCTGGTGCTGCTGATCATGGTGATCTTTTGCTTTATCACGTCCTGCTCGGTGTTTTTTCCGGGCGGGATGGGCACGGTCTGGACCACCTCCTACACTGCCGAGGACGAGGACATTTTGGGCGCGGAGGCCGACTACCAGGCCCTCGAAGAAGCCCTGCGGGCGGAAATTGCCGCTATCCCCTCCAGCTACCCGGACTACGATGAATACAATTTTGATCTGGACCCCATTACCCACGACCCCCACCAGCTGGCCGCAGTGCTGACGGCTATCCACGAAGCCTACACCCGCGGCGAGGTGCAGGGCACCATGCAGAGCATCTTTGACCAGCAGTACGAACTGATTCTGAGCGAGACCATCGAGATACGCACCCGGACCGAGACTCGCACCGGCACCGACCCCACCACCGGCGACACCTACACCTATGAGGTGGAGGTGCAGTATGAGTGGAAGATCTTGAACATCACCCTGCTGAATTTCGGGATCGACAGCGTGGCCCGCGGGATGCTTTCGGGGGACGATCTGGACCGCTACGACATCTTGCAGGAGACCCAGGGCAACCGGCCCGAGCTGTTCGGCGGAGTGTCGGTGGGGTATGGCTCGGACGGCTCGGGCGAGGCGGGCATCGACTACGAGGTGCCCGCCGAAGCATTGTCCGATCCTGAGTTTGCCGCCATGCTGGAAGAAGCCGAAAAGTACCTGGGCACGCCTTACGTCTGGGGCGGTTCGTCCCCGGAAACAGGCTTTGACTGTTCCGGGTATGTCTGTTGGGTGCTCAATCAGTCCGGCTGGGATGTGGGCCGCACCACCGCCAACGGCCTGTGGCAGCAAGCTGCCAAAGTGTCGGAGCATGAGGCCAAGCCGGGCGATCTGGTCTTTTTCCAGGGCACCTACGACACCCCCGGCGCGAGCCACGTCGGACTGTATGTGGGCGACGGCATGATGATTTCGGCGGGAGACCCCATCAAATACTCGAACATCCACTCAAGTTATTGGGACAAACACCTGCTGGGTTTTGGCAGGATTCCCAAGTGAAACGGAGGTGCACAATGAGCGAAAAACTGGACAAGCTGCGGGCCGATCTGGCACGGGCCAGGGAGCGGCGCATCCAGCTGAACAATCGCATCGAACTGCTGGAACGGCGCATCGCGGAGGCGGAAAAGGTGGAGGTGGCCGAGATGGTGCGGGTGGCAAACCTCACCCCGGAGCAGCTGGCCGCCCTGCTGCAGCAGAATGCCCAAACTACCCCGAATCCCGCCGCGCTGGCGGCCGTCGGGGCCGAGATCGACGAAGGAGGACCCGCGTGAGAAAATTTCTGAATAAATTGACCTGTATGGCCTTGTCATTGACTTTCCTGATGGGCTGTATGGCCACCCCGGCCTTTGCTTACAGCGGCGGTGAAACTGATGAGAAAACCACTGTGACCTCCATCTTCGACACGGAGGATGAAGAACCGGTCACTGTGACTGAGCAGGACGCCGGCCCCCTGACCCCCGAGGGCAATCTGACGGTGGTGGACGATTACCAGACCACTTTTTCGGACGGGACGGCCCAGCAGTTCATCACCCTGGTAAGCAAATCGGGGGCCTATTTTTACCTCATCATCGACCGGGCGGCTGACGGCGACCAGACGGCCCACTTCCTCAATATGGTGGACGAGGCCGACCTGCTGGCCCTGATGGACGAGGAGGATATCCCCGAGCCGGAGCCGGAACCGCCTCCCACCCCGGAACCTGAACCCATGCCCGAGCCTGAACCTGAACCGGAAAAAGAGGATGGTGCGGGCAAGTTTATGCTGGTGCTTCTGGTGCTGGCCGGCATTACCGGCGGCGGCGCGTACTTCTGGCTGAAAATGCGGGAGAAGCAGCGTGAGGCCGAGGAAAACAAGCCCGACCCTGACGCCGATTACCGGGAGGATGAGGAGGAGATCGTTCTGCCGGAGGAGCCTGACGCAGAGGCCGACGAGGACGCCGAGCGCAAGGCGTATCAGGGCAGCGATGGATATGAGGAGTAAGAGAAGGTGATATGTAAAGAGCAGGGAAGAGCAAGGGGCCCGCCCAGTGAAAAAATAGTTCCATTCTCCCAAAAACATGGTATACTAGAAGTAAGATTTTCAAGAGCGGAAAGGTGGGCGGTTCGGATGGACGACGGAATTCTCCTGTTCCACGGAAGCAAGGAAGAAGTAATCTACCCGGAGATACGGATCACGCGGTATACCAAGGATTTTTCCTGGGGCTTTTACTGTACCAAGAGTTATCAGCAGGCGTACCGCTGGGCGGACCGACGCTCTGCCGACGGCATCGTGAACGTCTATCGCTACCGGGAAAATCCTGCGTTGAAGATTTTGCGCTTCCCGGAAATGTCAGATGAATGGCTGGACTTCATCGCGCAGTGCCGCGCCGGAGGCAGTCACCCCTACGATATTGTAGAGGGGCCAATGGCGGACGATACAATCTGGGATTTTGTCAACGGCTTTATTTCCGGCAAAATTTCCAGAAGCGTCTTTTGGGAATATGCACGCTTCAAACATCCGACCCACCAGATCAGTTTCCACACGGTCAATGCGTTGCGCTGCCTGACCTTTGAAAGGAGTGAGCACATCCATGACGGAAAAACAGAAAGATGATATTTACTATGTTTGCAGCCTGATCGAGTTCATCGCCCGTAAGACCAAAAACCACCGGCAGGATGTGATCCGGCACTTTTCCAAGGCGGATGTTGAACGCCAGCTCCGCCTGGCGGAAGTCAATCACTGCCTTTCCTTTGAACAGGTAGCAGATGAGCTGATTGAAGACTATGGGATTTCCGATGGGGATTTTGACACGGTGAAGGAATGCCGGTATGACGTGCCGTCTTTTCTTTCCATCGGGATGCTCTACCAGGAGCTTGTGCTATCCACTATGAAAACCGAGGATGCGGCCCAAGGCATCATTGATATTTTCTCTTCTTTTATTTCGGATGAGATTTCGGACTTCAACTCGAATGTGTACTATACCAATCCCGATTACCTGCGCTGTTCTTATCTTGAGGGAAAGATGCTTGCGTAAGGGGACAATCCGATGGGTGTAATAGCAACAGACAAGCTAAATGCGATGACAACGGATACAGAGGAAAAACCTACTCGCAAAAAGCCGCCGCAGCCACAGGTCCCGTATAAAAAGTTGAAACAGACACAAAAAGCCAGAATATCCAGGTGGATGTTTGAGGCGGTCTGCAAATACTACAAAGAACACCAGCAGATGCCCCCGGAAGAATTGCTGGAGCCTATGTGCCGGGAACTTTATCCCAAACTGCATGGCACTGCTCCAAAGGCTTCCTTTGAAGATCTACTGGCGGTGTTTCGGAAAAAGCAGGCTCACTTTGCGGAGCGAATCGAAAAGAACGGCCTGCCGGAGCCTCCCAAGCCCAAAGTAAAAAAGACGGAAGCCGAAAAACTTGCCATAAAACGTGCAAGGCGGCGGGCAAAGAAGAAAAAGCTGAAAGCGCAGCAAGAGCGCCTGAACGATCTTCCTGATTGGCAAGATGACCGATTTTTCTTTATCGCCGGTTACACTTCTGGCGGCGCTCCTTATGGCGTGACATGGGAAGAAATGGGCCTTGAACCTTGGGAAAACCTCGAATAATTATTCCACAGCTCTGTGCAAAATCACAGGGCTGTTTTTATTTTCAAAACAAAAAGGAGAAATTTCTTTGTATAACCTGATCGTAACCGAAAAACCCTCCGTCGCCCGCACCATTTCGAAGGTCCTGGGAGCCACCACCCGCCGCGACGGCTACCTGGAAGGCGGCGGCTACCTTGTGAGCTGGTGCGTGGGCCACTTGGTAGAACTGGCCCCACCCGGTGTGTATGACCCGCGCTTGGAACGCTGGGACCGCGCCGACCTGCCCATCCTGCCCGAGCGATGGCAGTACCTTGTGAGCAGTTCCACCAAAAAGCAGTTCGATGTTTTGTGCAAGCTCATGCACCGGGCGGACGTGGATCGTATCATCTGCGCCACCGACGCCGGGCGGGAAGGCGAGCTGATCTTCCGTCTGGTGTATCAGGAGTGCGGGAGTCATAAGCCGGTCTCCCGCCTCTGGATCAGTAGTATGGAGGACGCCGCCATCCGGGCGGGCTTTGCCAATTTGAAACCCTCAACTGAATACGATTCGCTGTACAAAGCAGCCCTTTGCCGGGAGTGCGCCGACTGGTTGGTCGGCATCAACGCGACCCGGCTTTTTTCATGCCTGCACGGCGTCACCCTCAACGTGGGCCGAGTCATGACCCCAACGCTTGCCATGACGGTGGAGCGGGAAGCGGCGATTGCGGCCTTCAAACCGGAACCGTTTTATATCATCCAGTTACAGACAGGAGGCTGCATGGCGTCCAGCGAACGATTCAAAGAGAAAGCCCAGGCGGAGGAGTTGTTGGCAGAATGCCGGAAAAGCAGCCGGGCCCTTGTGCAAAAGAGCGAGCGCAGAGAGAAATCCGAGCGCCCACCGGCCCTCTATGACCTGACCACCCTCCAGCGGGATGCCAACCGGCTGCTGGGCTATTCGGCGCAGCAGACCCTCGATTACACCCAGGCGCTTTACGAGAAAAAGCTCGTCACCTACCCCCGTACCGACAGCCGCTATTTGACCGAGGATATGGCGGCAGGCTTGCCCGGCCTGGTCATGGACACAGCGGTAGCGTTTGGCTTCCGAGGTGCCATTCCGGTCCATGCAAAGCAGGTCATCAATAACCAAAAGGTCAGCGACCACCATGCCATTCTGCCGACGCAGAGCGTGGCCGGGGCTGACCTTTCTTCTTTGCCTGCGGGTGAGGCAAGCGTCCTGCGCTTGGTTGCCGCCCGATTGCTGGCCGCCGTGGGCGAACCCTACCGCTATGCTGAAACCACCGTGCAGTTCGAGTGTGCCGGACAGACCTTCACAGCCAAAGGCAAGACGGTTCTGGAAGAGGGCTGGAAGGCTGTGGAGAGGGCCATTCTTGGAGATACCGCTGAAAAGATCGAGGAAAATTTGGACGTTCCGCCAGAACAAGCAGCGCTGGCTATTCTCTCTGCCGAGCTGAAAGAGGGCCGCACCACCCCGCCCAAGCATTTCACCGAGGACACCTTACTGGCGGCGATGGAGACTGTTGGGAAAGAAGATATGCGGGAAGAAGTCGAACGCCGGGGCATCGGGACGCCTGCCACCCGGGCGGCCACCATTGAGAAGCTGGTGCAGAAAGGCTTTCTCTCTCGGGAGGGTGGCGGTAAAACCAAGTACCTGATCCCCACTGAAAAGGGCTGTGCCCTCATTGCGGCCATGCCCGAACAGCTCAAATCTCCGGCCATGACCGCCGCCTGGGAGAAAAAGCTGCTCGAAATTGAACGTAACAATTACACACCTGAACAGTTTATGGAGGAAATCGAAACTATGATGAAATCTCTCGTCAATCAGTACGCCAACACCCCCAATGCTCCCGCCAAGGCCGCCAACGGCGCGCCGGTGGTGGGCACTTGCCCTCACTGCGGCTCGGAAGTGGCCGAGCGTGAAAAGGGCTTTTTCTGCGCAAGCCGCGAGTGCCGCTTTGTGATCTGGAAGGATAACGCCTTTTTCAACCGCCTCGGGAAGCGCCCTACTCGGCAGGTGGTGGATAAGTTGCTGCGGGACGGCCGCGCCCGCCTCAAGGACTGCAAGAGCCAGCGCACCGGCAAGA
>LBJMR02800__coassemble_1880_pt1 | contig 9449 bp, 6 predicted proteins | sample LBJMR02800__metabat2_high_PE_029 | metagenome-assembled genome bin LBJMR02800
GCGTCATGTTCCGCCTGTGGGCCCCCCACGCCACCGCTGTCAGCGTGGTGGGCGATTTCAACAGCTGGAAGCCGGGCAGCCACCCCATGAAAAAGACGGACGGCGCGTCCATCTGGGAGCTGTTCATCCCAGGCATGAAGGAATATGACGTCTACAAATACTGCGTCACCACCCGGGCCGGGGACCTGGTCTTTAAGGCCGACCCCTACGCCCTCCACGCCGAGACCCGGCCGTCCAACGGCAGCAAGGTCTACGACCTGTCCGGCTTCGGCTGGACCGACGCCGCCTGGCAGGAGGCGCAGAAGGCCAAAGATTTCATCAACGGCCCCATGAACATCTACGAGATGCACGCCGGCAGCTGGAAGATGAAGCAGAAAGAGGACGGCACCTATGTGCCCTACAATTACTCCGAGCTGGCCGACCTGCTGATCCCTTACCTCACCGAGATGGGCTACACCCACGTGGAGCTGCTGCCCATCATGGAATACCCCTTCGACGGCAGCTGGGGCTATCAGGTGTCGGGCTACTTTGCCCCCACCAGCCGCTACGGCACCCCCAAGGACCTGATGGCCTTTGTGGACAAGATGCACGGCGCCGGCATCGGGGTCATCATGGACTGGGTCCCGGCGCACTTCCCCAAGGACCAGTTCGGCCTGTACATGTTTGACGGCGAGCCCTGCTATGAGGACCCCAACCCCCGCCGCGGCGAACACAAGGAATGGGGCACCATGGTCTTCAACTTCGGTATGAACGAAGTGCAGAGCTTCCTGATCTCCAGCGCCCTGTACTGGCTGGAGCAGTACCACATCGACGGCCTGCGGGTGGATGCCGTGGCCTCCATGCTGTACCTGGACTACAACCGCCGGGACGGCGAGTGGGAGCAGAACATCCACGGCGGCAAGGAGAACCTGGAGGCCATCGCCTTCCTCCAGAAGCTGAACACCGCCGTCCTGACCCGCCACCCCGAAAAGTACATGATCGCCGAGGAATCCACCGCCTGGCCCAACGTCACCAAGCCGGCGTCGGAGGGCGGCCTGGGCTTCAACTTCAAGTGGAACATGGGCTGGATGAACGATATGCTCAGCTATATGTCCAGCGACCCCATCTACCGTTCCTACAACCACAACAAAGTCACCTTCAGTTTCTTCTACGCCTTCAGCGAGAATTTCGTGCTGCCCATCAGCCACGACGAGGTGGTCCACGGCAAGTGCAGCCTCATCAACAAGATGCCGGGCGAGTATGACGACAAGTTCGCCAACCTGCGCACCTTCTTCGGCTACATGATGGCCCACCCCGGCAAAAAGCTGCTGTTCATGGGGCAGGAGTTCGGCCAGTTCAACGAGTGGTACGAGGCCAAGCCCCTGGACTGGGAGCTGCTGGACTACGACAAGCACCGGCAGCTGCAGAACTACGTCAAGACCCTCAACCAGTTCTACAAGGACCACCCCGCCTTCTGGCAGGTGGACTACAGCTGGGAGGGCTTCCAGTGGATTGTCCCGGACGATTACCAGCAGAGCGTGGTGGCTTTCCTGCGCAAGGACGCCGCAGGCAAGCAGATCATGATCGTCTGCAACTTCACCCCCGTGCTGCGGGAGAGCTACATCATGGGCGCGCCGGTGGCCGGCAGCTACAAAGAGCTGCTGAACAGTGACGACGCCGCCTTCGGCGGCTCGGGCCTGCACCACAACAAGGCCGTCCGCTCCAAGAAAGTGCCGATGCACGGCTTTGACCAGAGCATCACCATCACCCTGCCGCCGCTGAGCGCCGTCTACTTTGAGGTGCCCGCGCCGCGCGCGACCAAGCCCAGGACCACCAAGGCAACCGCGGACAAGGCAGAGACCAAGACCACCGCCAAAAAGACCGCCACCCGCAAGGCCGCCGGTGAGAAGAAGACCACCACGACCCGCCGGACCACCAAGTCCAAGGTGGAAAAGGGCGCCCCCGCCAAGGAGGCCAAGGCGGAAAAAGCCGAAAAGGCGGAGAAGAAGGCCCCCGCCAAGCGGGGCCGCAAGCCCAAGGCGGAAAAGCCTGCCGAAGAATAAGGCGGGCCGCACACTCGGCGGGAGGCGCCCGCCCGGGTTCCAACAAAGTTGATTTTCGCCCCTGACCGACGGGGGCGCAAAAGCAAAAGGGGAGAATAAAGTTATGGCAAAAGAAATCGTGGCAATGATCCTTGCCGGCGGACGTGGCTCGCGTTTGTACGCGCTGACACAGAAAACGGCAAAACCGGCGGTGTCCTTCGGCGGCAAGTACCGCATCGTGGACTTCCCGCTGTCCAACTGCGTCAATTCCCGCATCGACACCGTGGGCATCGCGACCCAGTATCAGCCCCAGAAGCTGAACGAGTACATCGGCAACGGCCAGCCTTGGGATCTGGACCGCCTGTACGGCGGCGTGCACACCCTGCCCCCCTACGAGCAGGCCAAGGGTACCGACTGGTATAAGGGCACGGCAAACGCCATCTACCAGAACATCAGCTTCATCGAGACCTACGACCCGAAGTACGTCATCATCCTGTCCGGCGACCAGATCTGCAAGCAGGACTATGCCGACTTCCTCCGTTTCCACAAGGAAAAGGGCGCCGATTTCTCGGTGGCCGTCATGGAAGTGGACTGGAAAGAGGCTTCCCGCTTCGGCCTGATGGTGGCGGACGAGAACGACCGCATCACCGAGTTCCAGGAGAAGCCCCCGGTACCCAAGTCCAACCTGGCTTCCATGGGCATCTACATTTTCAACTGGGACATCCTGAAGAAGTACCTGGAGGAGGACGAAGCCGATCCCAACTCCAAGAACGACTTCGGCATGAACATCATTCCCGCCCTGCTGCGGGACGGCCGCAAGATGTACGCCTACCACTTCAAGGGCTATTGGCGTGACGTCGGCACCATCGACAGCCTGTGGGAAGCCAACATGGAAGTGCTCGACCCCGAGAACTCGGGCATCGACGTCTTCGATGAGGAGTGGAAGATCTACAGCCGCAACCCGGTGCTGCCCGCCCAGAAGATCGGCCCCCGCGCCGTGGTCGAGGACTCCCTCGTCACCGAGGGCTGCCGCATCTATGGCAGCGTCAAGCACTCGGTGCTGTCGGCGGGCGTCGTGGTTGAGGACGGCGCCACCGTGGAGGACGCGGTCCTGATGGACGGCGTCGTGGTCAAAGCCGGCGCTGTGGTCAAGCGCTGCATCCTGGCTGAGGATGTGGTGGTCGGCGCAGGCGCAAAGGTCGGCGGCGACGGCCCCATCGCCCATGTGGGCACCGGCCTGACGGTGGGCGCAGGCGCAGTCGTGAAAGAGGGCGCCAAAGTATTTGATTCGGTCAAGGAGGGCGAGGAAGTATGCTGAGCCAGAACAACAATGCGTTGGGCATTATTTTCCCCAACAGCTATGACAACACCGTACCCGAGCTGGTGACGGAGCGCACCATGGCGTCCATCCCCTTCGCGGGACGGTACCGCATGGTGGACTTCATCCTCTCCAGCATGTCCAACTGCGGCATCACCAACGTGTCCATCGTGGTGCGCAAGAACTACCACTCCCTGATGGACCACCTGGGCACCGGCCGCGAGTGGGATATGGCCCGCCGTCACGGCGGCCTGAACATCGTGCCTCCCTTTGCAGAAAAGGGCGTGCGGATCTACTCCGGCCGCGTCGAGGCCCTGGCCTCCATCCTGGGCTTCTTGGAAAACCAGAAAGAGCGCTATGTGGTCATGTGCGACGCCAACATCGCCGTCAACTTTGACTTCAACGCCCTGCTGGAGGCCCACCAGGCCAGCGGCGCCGACATCACCGTCGCCTACCAGAAGACCGAGATCCCCGAGGGCCGCAAGGATGACAACTACACCCTGACCATCGACGGCGACGGCCGGGTCACCGAGCTGCTGCTGAACGATTACCGCCCCGGCATCCAGAATCTGGACCTGAACATCTACATCCTGGAGCGCGAGACCCTCATCCGCCTGGTCAAGGACGCCACCGCCCGCGGCCTGATCTACTTCGAGCGGGACATCCTGGCCCACAACGTCAACATCCTGAACGTCCACGCCGTCGAGTACACCGGCTACGTCGCCCACATCTGCGACATGAAGAGCTACTTCGACGAGAACATGAAGCTGCTGGACGAGAAGAACCTGGACGCCCTGTTCCCCAAGAACAGCCCCGTCTACACCAAGATCCGCGACGACAACCCCACCCGCTACGTGACGGGCAGCAAGGTGTCCAACTCCCTGCTGGCCGACGGCTGCACCATCGAGGGCACCGTTGAGAACTGCGTGCTGTTCCGCGGCGTCAAGGTCAAGAAGGGCGCCGTCGTCCGCAACTGCGTCCTGATGCAGGACACCGTGGTGGAAAAGGACGTGGAGATGGAGTACGTCGTCACCGACAAGAACGTCAAGATCACCGCCGGCAAGAAGCTGTCGGGCACCGCCAGCTTCCCGGTCTATGTCCAGAAGAACCACATGGTCTAAGCCGGAGCGGTTGCCACCAAAGAAAAGGAGGTATTTGCGCTTATGAGAATTCTTTACGCTTCATCGGAAGCCACGCCGTTCGCCAAATCCGGCGGCCTGGCTGACGTGGCGGGCGCCCTGCCCAAAGCCCTCGTTCAGGACGGCGTGGACGCCCGGGTCATCATGCCCCTGTACGGCGATCTCGGCTTCCGCGATCACCTGGAGTATGTCACCAACTATTCGGTGCCGGTGGGCTGGCGCAGCCAGTACTGCGGCCTGTTCCGGGCCCAGTGGGACGGCGTGACCTACTATTTCCTGGACAACGAGTATTACTTCAAGCGCCGCGGCCTGTACGGCTTCTACGATGACGGCGAGCGGTTCGCCTTCTTCTCCCGCGCGGTGCTGGAGACGCTGTTCTACCTCGATTTCACCCCCGACATCATCAACTGCAACGACTGGCAGACGGCCCTGGTCCCGGTCTATCTGAACCTGTACTACCGTCATCTGGACAAGTTCAACCGGATCAAGACCATCTTCACCATCCACAACATCGCCTATCAGGGCAAGTACGGCCTGGAGATCCTGGAGGACACCTGCGGCATCGGCCGGCGCGACCAGCACATCGTCGAGTACGACGGCTGCGCCAACTTCATGAAGGGCGCCTTCGAGACCGCCGACAAGATCACCACCGTCAGCCCCACCTACGCCCAGGAGATCCTGGACCCCTGGTTCAGCTACGGCCTGGACGCCCTGCTGCGCGAAAAGCAGTATAAGCTGTGCGGCATCCTGAACGGCATCGACATGGACGCCAACAACCCGGCCACCGATCCCTCCATCCCCTACAACTACTCCACCGCCAACTTCCGCGAGGGCAAGGCAGCCTGCAAGGCCGCCCTGCAGGATCAGTTCGGCCTGCACAAGGATGGCAGCCCCGTCTTTGCCATGGTCAGCCGCATGGTGGGCATGAAGGGCTTCGACCTGGTCCAGAGCATCGCCGACGGCCTGGTGGACCTGGGCATCGAGCTGGTGATCCTGGGCAGCGGCGAGAGCCAGTATGAGGGCTTCTTCTCCGACCTGGCCGCCCGGCGGCCCGGCCGTGTGGGCACCTACATCGGCTTCAACAGCGCCCTGGCCCAGCAGATCTACGCCGGCGCAGACTGCTTCCTGATGCCCTCCAAGAGCGAGCCCTGCGGCCTGGCCCAGATGGTGGCCTGCCGCTACGGCACCCCGCCCATCGTCCGCGAGACCGGCGGCCTGCGGGATTCCATCCAGGATTCCACCAAGGGCCACGGCAACGGCTTCACCTTCGCGGGCTACAGCGCCCACGAGCTGTACGACGCCTGCTGCCGCGCCAACGCCGCCTACTACGACAAGGAGAACTGGGAGCACCTGGTGGAGTACGCCATGAACTGCGACTTCAGCTGGAGCGTCTCGGCCAAGAGCTACGAGGGCCTCTACAACGAGACCGCGAACCTCTGGTAAGAAAAAGTTCTTTCCTGCGTAAAGTTTGATTTTAAGCCGCCGTTCCGTTTGGAACGGCGGCTTTTTTGCGCTGCTTAGAGCCCTCTCAGTCACAGGGCGCTTGCGCACCCTGTGCCAGCTCCCCCGCACGCGGGGGAGCCAAGAGCACGCCCGTGGACAGAGGCAAACTTTGTGGTAAGGCGAACTTTTTTGCGGCTTCGCCTTACCACTTACTCCACCGGCACCAACACGCGTGTCGGCCCTCTCCGGCCCTGCGGGCCACCTCCCCCGCAAGCGTGGGAGGCAGTAGCCTACAGGTTACGCTTTGGCTCCCCCGCGTGCGGGGGAGCTGTCGAGCGAAGCGAGACTGAGAGGGCCAACGCATAAATATACAAAATTTACCACTCCCACGCTCAAAATTCCCTCCCACGCCTCCGGCGCGAACCGGGCGGAGAAAATAGGAAGTAAAGAAAAGAAAGCAAAAACCAAAAAATAGTAAATCGGGCCTTGACACCGGGGGGGGTATGCTATAATGCCTTTGAAAGGAAAGGACCTTCCTTTCAACCTGTTTTGGGTCTCTATCTTTTATACACCATAAGGAGGAAAATTCATTATGAAACTCAAGAAAATTGCTTCTCTGATGCTCGCTGGCGTCATGGCTGTCAGCATGCTGGCCGCTTGTGGTGACAACAGCTCGACCACCACTCCCGTCGTTCCCCCTGTTGATGACAACACCGCTACCAGCGCAATTTCTGATGCTCTGAATGATCAGCTGTTCTCTAAGCAGGCTGACCTGCTCAGCTTTGAATCTAATAGCAAGCTGGCTTCTTTGCTGGACCGCATCGCAGAGGATGATGAGGACTTTGAGATCCGCGATACTCTGGTGAGAGGTGCAGGCCGCCCGACTCTGCTGAATCCTTTTGGAGCCGATGCTGATGTTGCCAACATTGTCAATGCTGCTTTTAATGGGACCAATCCTGACGTTAATATGACCAATGCAGATATTGATACAACCCATGATGACAACCGGGCATATCTGTATGTGTATACTGTTGATGGCTCGATGCAGGACGTCGATCAGATTGCACGTGCTGTTATGAATGGTGTTTTTGGCAATGGCCTGCAGGACCATGTTTACAATGTGGCCGGTATTGTTAATGAAGGCACTGTTCCTCAGCAGACGGACTATGAGTATAAGGGCTACGCGGAGATGGTAAAGATCACCAACGATAACTCTAGCGATACTGCTTGGGTTGTTGCTGTTCTGGTTGAGCAGCATGCTGTCTCCAACACCTAATTAAACAGATAATCATTACTTATAACACTCCCGGCAGCACCATAGCCGGGAGTGATGTAAGGGATCTCGGGCAAGAGATCGCCTGAGGTTCGGGTAATAAACCCATCCGATGTGGCGACAAAGGGGAATAATTAACCACTATTCCTTCTGTTGTTGATCGCACCAAAACAAAAGAACTTTTGCGTCACGAAAGATAGGGTCCCTCTGCGGGGGTCGGCTGTAAGGCTGGCCCCCGCATTGTTTTGATCGAATCCCGCCCACCGCCCATAGATGTACCCCCTGCGCCCTGCGGGCGCGCCCCCCGAGGGGGCTTCAAACGGGAAACGGCTCCTTCTGCTGTAACCACACAGCAAAAGGGGCCGTTTTCCTAGTTTGCCTTACCACTGCTTACCCGACACCCACGGGCGTGTTCTTGGCTCCCCCGCGTGCGGGGGAGCTGGCACAGGGTGCGAAGCGCCCTGTGACTGAGAGGGCTAAAAGCTGGCGGCGAAGCGCCTGAGAGGGGAGGCGAAAGAGGGCTAATAAAAACCGGCAGAGCCTCTACAATGGCAGGGGCCTGCCGGTTTGCTGATTTACTTCCTCCGCAGGGCTACCGCGTACATATCCTGCGCGCGGTGGCATTCCTCCACCAGGGCCTTAGGCTGGCGGCAGAGGCCGTGGTTGTGCCAGGGATCGTTGAACCAGTAGTGATCCTCGTCGTAGCCCACCAGGAGCAGACAGTGCTCGTTCAGCTTCCAGTCGAAGGGGCGGCCATTGGGCAGGGTCCAGTGGTCGCAGCGGGGTACGGGCTGGAAGTCCAGCGTCGCCCAGAACACCACCGGCAGCCCCTGGTCGATGTAGGCCGCGCAGAGCTCGGCGGCAGTGCGGCCCGTCTCGTCCACCACCTCGAAGGCGTCCGCCGCGCCCGCGGCGTCCAGGGCGCTGCGCATGGCCTGGCAGATGCAGGGCGCATAGCAGCCGTAGCCGGTGTGGTCGTGGGGGTCGCCGGGGTAGACGTAGTGGGGGTCGGGGCCCCACAGGACGCCGTCCTGCTCCCAGAAGGGCGCGTGGGGAAGGTCCCGCTCGATGAAGGTGTCGGGGTCCACATGGACCCCCACCGCACCCAGAGCCATCACGGCGCTGATGCTCTCGCAGCCGTTGACCCAGCGCTCGGTCTGGTCGATATAGGGGGCCAAAACGATTTTTTTCATGGAATACCTCCTGCAAGGGGTGTAACATCTGTCAAAACAGGGCGTTTTGTGGTATGATTATAAAAAGGATTGACAGGGGCTTTACATTCCGCCAAAGTCTCTGCCAACAGTATACTACAAAGCGGCCTGCTGCGCCAGACCGTGCGGGGAGGAACCATTCATGAACAGTCTTATCATCGGCATTGCGGGCGGCTCGGGCAGCGGCAAGACCACCCTTGCCCTGCGCCTGAAAGCCCGTTTCGGGGAGGAGGAAGTCCGCCTGATCCCCCATGACAGCTACTACAAGCGGCACGACGAGCTGCCCTACGAAAAGCGCTGCCTGCTGAACTACGACCACCCCGACGCCTTCGACAACGACCTGCTGATCCAACAGCTGCAGGAGCTGAAGGCCGGCCGGGCGGTGGACTGTCCCGTCTACGACTACACCATCCACAACCGTTCGGACGAGGTGCGCCATGTGGAGCCCGCCCCGGTGCTGATCGTGGAGGGCATCCTGCCCTTTGCCGAGCCGGGCCTGCTGGAGCTGTTCGACTACAAGATCTTTGTGGATACCGACGCCGACGAGCGCATCCTGCGCCGCATCCTGCGGGACGTCAAGGAGCGTGGCCGCAGTCTGGACAGCGTCATCACCCAGTACCTGACCACCGTCAAGCCCATGCACGAGGCCTTTGTGGAGCCCAGCAAGCGCAACGCCGACATCATCGTCCCCAACGGCGGCGAGAACGGCCCCGCTTTGGAAATGCTGGTCCACCACATCCGCAGCCTGATCCAGCAGGCCAACCGGGTCTGACCCACCCACCCGCCCATAGAGGAAGTCCCCCCATCCGGCCCTGCGGGCCACCTTCCCCCGTTGGGGGAAGGCCGGACCGGAAACTTTTCAAAATTCATTTTCACAAAAATTATACAAACGCCTGCATTTTCCACAAAACCATCACAAAGCGCCTGCCATGCAGGCGCTTTTTTGCTGCCTTCCTGGCGCTTTGCGCCATGGAAAAGCCGAAAACAATAAAAGAATAAATATGCGTAAAATAACGCATAAAATTCAAAATATACTCTCGCGCC
>LBJMR02800__coassemble_2812_pt1 | contig 7216 bp, 6 predicted proteins | sample LBJMR02800__metabat2_high_PE_029 | metagenome-assembled genome bin LBJMR02800
ACACATACAGGGAAATTTGGCGCTGAGAGTGTGCGAGCCGCTTTGCGGCGAGTGCACGGTTCAGCGTCAAATTTTGTCCCCAGGGGAATATTAGGGGGAAGGAATTTCTGTCGCGCGACTGCGCGCAGAAATGGGTTCCCCCTAAAGCGTGTCGTTTTTCGACACGCTTTAACGGATGCGGACGCCCTTTTGGATCACGGACTGGATCTCGAGGGCCTTGTCTGCAAGGATGACGTTGCCGTACCGGCCCACAGCCAGCGAGCCGTAGTCGGCGTCCACCCCGATGCTCCTGGCGGGGTTCTCGGAAGCGGCGCGGACAGCGCTCTCCAGCGCGACACCCATATCCAGGACGGCGCGCTTCATGCAGTCGTACAGACAGGTAGCGCTGCCGGCGATGACGCCGGGCTGCTCGGTCAGGGTGGCGCGGGGCCCCTTGACGGTGACGGCCTGGCCTCCCAGGCTGTACTGGCCGTCGGGCAGGCCGCAGGCCATCATGCTGTCGGCGATCAGGATGACCCGGTCGTCCCCAAAGGTGCGGAAGGTGAAGCGGACCATGGCCGGGTGGATGTGCACCCCGTCGGTGATGAGCTCCACTTCCGCCTTGCGCTCCAGGGCCGCGATGATGGGCCCCGGCTCCCGGTGGGTGATGCCGGGCATGGCGTTGTACAGGTGAGTCATGTGGCTGGCGCCCAGGTCGAAGGCGGCGATGGCGGTGTCGTAGCTGGTGCAGGTGTGGGCGATGGAGATGCGCACCTCATCCTTGCACTGGGAGATGAAGTCGAACGCGCCTTCCTCCTCGGGTGCGATGTCCACCAGCTTGATTAGACCGCCCGACCGCTTCTGCAGCCGGCGGAACATGGCCACATCGGGCTGATGGAGGTAGGCCGGGTTCTGCGCGCCCAGCTTGCTGGGGCTGATGAAGGGGCCTTCCATGTTGATGCCCACCAGGTCGGCCCCGCGGCCGTTCTTGTGGGCGGCGGCCGCATCCATGACCCCGTTCAGGATCTCCTCCGAATAGGTCATGGTGGCGGGGCAGATGGCGAGGATGCCCTTGCTGGCCTCGAAGTCGGCCAGGGCCTGGATGGCCTCCTCGGTGCCGTCGCAGAAATCGTGGCCCACCGCGCCGTGGAAATGGAGATCCAGCAGGCCGGGCAGGGCGTACAGCCCGCCGGCATCGATGACTTCCTCCCCGGGCTGTGGGGTGGTGCCGGCGGCGATGCGGCCGTCACGGATGGCCAGGTCCCCCGGCACAAAGGTGTGGTCCGGGGTATAGACCAGTGCGTTTTTGATGATCATAGGCGTGTACCTCTCAATCTCTGGCGAAAAGGGCGGGCCCTCAGACCAGGGCCAGGGCCTCCTCGTCGCCCACCAGGATGAAGTCGGGGTGCATCTGCAGGATGGAAGCCGGCACTTCGGGGGTGACGGGGCCGAAGAAAGCCTTCTTGATGATCTCGGCCTTGTTGGCGCCGTTGGCCACCATCAGCACCTTGCGGGCCTGCATGATGGTCTTGATGCCCATGGTGTAGGCCTGCTTGGGCACAAGGTCCACGTTGTTGTCAAAGAAGCGCTTGTTGGCCTCGATGGTGCTCTCGGTCAGGTCCACGCAGTGGGTGCCCAGCTCAAAGGCGTCCCCCGGCTCGTTGAAGCCGATGTGGCCGTCCACGCCGATGCCCAGCAGCTGCAGGTCGATGCCGCCCACATCCTGGATGATCTGGTCGTATTCACGGCAGGCGGCCTCGGCGTCGGGGTTGGAGCCGTCGGGCACATGGATGCGGTCGGGCTTGACGTTCACGTGTTTGAACAGATTCTCCTGCATGAAGTACCAGTAGCTCTGCTCATGGGTGCGGGGCAGGCCGCGGTATTCGTCCAGGTTGACGGTGGTCACGTCGGCAAAGTCCAGATCGCCCTTGTTGTACCAGTCCACCAGCTGGGCGTAGGTACCCACCGGCGAGCCGCCGGTCGCCAGGCCCAGCACGCAGTTGGGCTTCATGATGACCTGGGCCGAGATGATGTTGGCCGCCTTGCGGGACATATCGTTGTAGTCTTTCGCGCGAATGATCTTCATAGGGGGTTACCTCCGTTTTTGATTGTATTTTCAGTATAACATACCTGTATGGACGAATCATGAAGGGGCGCTGCGAAAAAGGCAAAAAGAGAGCCGCCGAAAGCGGGGCTGTTGAGCCCGCCCTCGGCGGCTTGTCGAAAGGGGAGACGGGACAACCAGCCCCCGTCTGTTACCGGTGATTTGAGAGGAAGATCAGAGCATCTTCTTCAGCTCATCGTAGACGAACTGCACTTTGGTGCCGATGATGACCTGGCAGGCGTTCTTGCTGGGGCGGACAACGCCGGCAGCGCCTGCGGCCTTGACGGCCTTTTCATCCACGGCAGTGTAGTCCTTGATCTCGAAGCGCAGGCGGGTGGCGCAGTACTCGACGTTCTTGACGTTCTCCTTGCCGCCCACGGCTGCCAGGACGCCCGCGGCGACCTGGGTGAAGTTGTTGTTGGCCAGGACGATCTTCTTCTCTGCGTCGGTGTTCTCGTCCTCGTCCTCACGGCCCGGGGTCTTGAAGTCGAAGGCCTTGATCAGGGCGTAGAAGACCACGAAGAAGACGATGGCTGCGCCGATGCCCAGAGGGATGATCATCCAGATGTTATTGGCTGCGGGCAGCTGCGAGGAGAAGAGCAGGTCGGTGGCGCCGGCCGAGAAGGAGAAGCCTGCACGGAAGCCGGTGTAGTAGGTGATGACGGTGAAGATGCCGTACAGGGCTGCGTACACCACATACAGGGGGAAGGCCACGAACATGAAGGAGAACTCGAAGGGCTCGGTGACGCCGCAGACAAAGGCACACACGGCGGTGGAGATCAGCAGGCCGGCGGCAGCCTTCTTGTTCTTGGCGGTGGCGATCATGGCGGCGGCAGCAGCCGGCACGCCGAACATCATGCAGGGGAAGAAGCCGGACATGTACATGCCCAGGCTCCAGGACACGTCGGCGCTGGTCTTGCCGGCCCAGAAGTTGGTCAGGTCGCCCAGGCCGATGGTGTCGAACCAGAACACGTTGTTCAGGGCGTGGTGCATGCCGATGGGGATCAGCAGGCGGTTGAAGAAAGCGTAGAGGCCCGCGCCGAAGGCGCCCATGCCCTCGATGCCTTTGCCCAGAGCAACCAGACCGCCGAAGACCAGAGGCCAGACGAACAGCAGGACGACCGACGCCACAATGGAGATGACGGCGGCGGCCATGGCCACAAAGCGCTTGCCGCTGAAGAAGGCCAGGAAGTCGGGCAGCTGCATATTCTTAAAGCGGTTGTAGGAGAAAGCGCCGATCAGGCCGCACAGGATGCCGATGAAGGGGTTGGAGATCTTGCTGAAAGCAAGGAACTCGGTGGTGCCGTCGACAACGTTGGGCATGATGGTGGAGACGACGCCGGTGCTCAGCAGCTGCTGGATCATCAGCCAGGAGGCAAGGCCCGCCAGGGCGGGGGTGCCGTCCGGCTCGTCCGCCATGCCGACCGCAACGCCGATGACGAACAGGATTTGCATGTTGTCGATCAGGGCGCCGCCGGCCTTGACCAGCAGGAAGCCGATGATCTGTGCCAGGCCCTCGACCGTGCCGCCCTGCATGGTGGACGGGCACAGGAAGTAGCCGATGCCCATCAACAAGCCGCAGATGGGCAGCACTGCGACGGGCAACATCAGGGATTTGCCCAGTTTTTGCAGAAACTTCATCATAAGAAAAATCCTCCCTTGTACGCGCGGGGGCGGCGGGGGCCGCCCCATCGTTCAAGCTGTGGAACGGCGCTGCTGGTTGCCAGCCCGTTCACATTTGCGTAACAATATTGTAACACATTTCACGGAGAAAAGCTATAGATTTCTTGAGAAAATGCACTTTATTTGTGTGTATTGCCCAAATGCACGCAAAAATTCCCTCAAACCGCTTTTTTGTATGGGTTTCGCCGTATGTAGGTCTGTTTTTGCCGGAATGGCAGGGCCAGTTTCGGGTAAGGCCAAATCACCGCCGCCATGGAACCTAAAAAAGAAAGCAAGAAAACTGAAGTGCCGTCCGGCCCGGTGCAAAGCCGCGCCGCCTTGACTGCGGGGGGAGCTATGCTATAATCATTATAAACATCCTCAAACGCCAACAGCCCACTATTTATAAAGGAGGCACACGCTATGGAATGGACCGACATCCGCCTGACGGTGGCCCAGAAGGACGCCGAGCAGGCCGAGGCCGCCGCGACCATGATCGCCGAGGGCGGTATTTATATTGAAGATTACAGCGACATCGAGCAGCAGGTGGCGGAGATCGCCCATGTGGACCTGATCGAGCCCGAGCTGCTGGAAAAGCCCCGGGACGTGGTCATCATCCACATCTACCTCGAGCCGGGGACCCAGCCGGCCGAGACGCTGGCCGCCATCGACGCCCGGATGGACGCCGCCGGTATCCCCTACACGGTGGAGACCGCCGGCGTCGAGCAGGAGGACTGGCAGAACGGCTGGCGCAAATATTACCACCCGCTGGAGATCGGCCGGCGGCTGGCGGTGGTGCCCTCCTGGCAGGAGTACGACACCGACCGCGTCAAGCTGATGCTGGACCCCGGGCTCGCATTCGGCACCGGCGGACATGAGACCACCAGCCTCTGCCTGGAAGCCCTGGACGAACTGGTCGCCGGCGGGGAGCGTGTGCTGGACATCGGCACCGGCAGCGGCATTTTGGCCATCGCAGCCCTCAAGCTGGGGGCGGCGTCCGCCGAAGGGGTGGACATCGACCCGGTGGCGGTGCGCACCGCCTGCGAGAACGCCGCCCTGAATGAAGTGGACGGACGCTTTACCGGCCTGGTGGGGGACCTGTCCGACCAGGCGTCGGGCAAATACAACATCGTCACCGCCAACATTGTGGCCAACGCCATTATTTCGCTGGCCCCGGTGGTGCCGGGCCTGCTGGCGGAGGGCGGGCACTTCATCGCCAGCGGCATCATCGACACCCGCGCGGATGAGGTGGAAGCCGCCCTCACCGCGGCCGGCCTGCAGGTGGCCGCCCGCCGCGAAAAGCGGGGCTGGGTCTGCTTTGTCTGCCAGTGACCGCTGAAAGGAGACACCATGCCGCACCGCTATTTCACCACCCAGGTCTGGCCCGCGGAGGGCCGGGCCGTCCTGCAGGGGCCTGACGCCCACCACCTGGCCCGGGTCATGCGGGCCAAAGCGGGGGACACCGTCATCCTCTGCGACGGCAACGCCGTCGAGTACACCGCCACCATCACCGGCTTCGGGGAGGACGAGGTGGAGTTTTCGGTCGAGGCGGGGTATCCGTCGGCGGCCGAGCCCTCGGTGGAAGTCACCCTGCTGGCCGGCTACCCCAAGCAGGACAAGCTCGAGCAGATCATCCGCCACGGCGTCGAGCTGGGGTGCCGCCACTTCGTGCCCTTTTTCAGCCGCTACTGCGTGGCCGCCCCCAAAAAAGAGGAACAGAAAAACGTCCGCTACAACCGCATCGCCTACGAGGCCGCCAAGCAGTGCGGCCGGGGCGTGCTGCCCGATGTGGCCCTGCCCCTGCCCAACTTCGGGGCGGTCTGCCGCACCTTCGGCGCGTATGACCTGGTGCTGTTCTGCTACGAATGCGGCGGCGAACCTCTGCGCCGCCTCCTAGCCGGTGCCCCCGCCCCGGCGGACCGGCCCCTGCGCATCGCCATTGTGACCGGCGCGGAAGGGGGCTTTGCCCCCGAGGAAGCCGCGGCCGCCACCGCCGCCGGCGCCAAGACCGTCGGCCTCGGCCCCCGCATCCTCCGCTGCGAGACGGCCCCTCTGGCCGTCCTCTCGGCCGTCATGACCCTGACGGGCAATCTGGAGTAAACATTCTTTTTCGCAAAAATTATACAAACGCGCGCATTTTCCACAAAACCATCACAAAGCGCCTGCCACGCAGGCGCTTTTTTGCTGCCTTCCGGGCGCTTTGCGCCATGGGGAAACCGAAAACAACGAAAGAATAAATATGCGTAAAATAACGCATAAAATTCAAAATATACTCTCGCGCCTTCGGCGCGAACTGAAGAAAAGAAAGCAAAAACCAAAAATTTGTAAATCGGGCCTTGACACCGGGGGGGGGTATGCTATAATGCTTTTGAAAGGAAAAGGACCTTCCTTTCAGCCTGTTTTGGGTCTCTATCTTTTATACACCATAAGGAGGAAAAATTCACTATGAAACTCAAGAAGATTGCTTCTCTGATGCTGGCCGGTGTCATGGCTGTCTCCATGCTGGCTGGCTGCTCTGGCAATAGCACCATCGATGACAACAACACCGATAATGATAACCAGGGCGATGTCAGCACTTCCAGTGTTGTGTCTGCTATTGATGATGCCATCAAGACTTATTCGGATGCCACTGTCGAGGTAAAGGAGAGCGCTTTCCTGAACACTCGTCTGGAGTCTCTGACTGAGAATTGGTCTTACCAGGAGCTGACCAATTATGATCTGGTTGAGAAAAATCTCCAGTCTATTTTTGGTAAGAAGATGACTGAGCTGTCCATCATGAAGGACAAGGATCTGGTTGAAATCGCTCGTGATGGTGAGAAATGGTATTACGATATCGTGACTGTCGATAAGGTGTCTGGTACCACTCCGCTGGTTAAGGCTGCCAACCAGATTGCACCCAAGCTGGCAGGTCTGAAGGATGAATACATCTGCTCCGAGCTGACTGGTTGGAAGGGTCATGGCTGGGGCAACCATGGTTCTGTTATGGTTGACGTTTCTTACACTGCTGACTATACCATGTATGTTAGCCAGGTTACTTCGACCAAGACTGGCGATACTGCCCTGCCTGTCTTCATCGTTGTTCTGCAGGCAAAGGCTGCCCAGAAGGTTTAAGCAAACCTTATGACATTGCTTATAGCAGTCCCGGCCGCACCATACCGGGATTGATATAGGAGCCGGTAAGTCTTAGAGACGCTTGCCGGTTTGGCACCACCCTTTACTGTGACGACAAAGGGGAATAAAACACCAATTATTCCTTCTGTTGTTGATCGCACCAAAACAAAAGAACTTTTGCGTCACGAAAGATAGGGTCCCTCTGCGGGGGTCGGCTGTAAGGCTGGCCCCCGCATTGTTTGTATCTACCCCCCGGGTTGCGGTGCCCTGCTTTTGCTTCGGGCGTCGCTGCGCCCTCGCAAAAGGCAGACCGCTGCCCCTGCTCCGCTTCGGCTGTTTCTGCCGCAGGCAGCGCCTCAG
>LBJMR02800__coassemble_3133_pt1 | contig 6711 bp, 8 predicted proteins | sample LBJMR02800__metabat2_high_PE_029 | metagenome-assembled genome bin LBJMR02800
TGCTGTCATTTTCTCCATTTTGCACATATGAGCCGACTTTTCAGATACCCCCTAGCATTAGCACCACCCACAGCAGCTTGTAGCTGGGCTTGTCCCTGCCGCTGACCACCCGCAGCCCCACCAACACGCTGAGCAGCCGGAAGGCCGCGTTGGTCCAGCGGGCCAGCCGGCTGGCGTCGCCGATCAGGCCCACCAGCAGATAGATCTGCAGCGCCAGCAGCAGGATGACGAACACACGCCGGCGCAAGATCTGCCGGAACCATCGTTTGCGCATACCGTACCTCTCTTTCGGTTTGTGAACATTCCCGCCCGGCGCTTGCCCCGTCCCGCCTTTTTTGGTATACTATGTCAAAAAATGTGGACGGGAGGGGTTTTGTATGCCGGAAGCCAATCTGACCAAGCAGGCCTTGGCCCACGCCTTCAAGGAGCTGCTGCAAAAGCAGCCCTTCGACAAGGTGGGGGTCAGCGACATCTGCGACGCCTGCGGGGTCAGCCGCAAGACCTTCTACTACCACTTCCAGGACAAGTACGCCCTGGCTGAGTGGGTCTTTGATACCGAGATCAGCGCCCTGCTGCAAAAGGCCGATACAGCCGACCGCTGGGCGCTGATCAACGCGATCTGCCGCTATCTCTACCAGAGCCGCGCCTTCTACGCCCACCTGATGCAGTACGACGGGCAGAACACCTTCCGGCGGCACTTCCAGGAATTTCTGTTCCGGGCGGTGGAAAAGTACCTGCTGCCCGCGCCGGGCGAGATCGACGCGGTGGCCGCCTGCAACGGCATCCCGGCCCAGACGGCGCGGGACTTCTACGCCCACTTTTTGGCCGACGCGGTGCTGGTGGCGGTCTTTCACTGGCTGGGGGAAGGGGCGAAGCTGCCGCCCGAGCAGTTCGTCGCCCTGCTGCACAGCACCGAGGGGCTGATCCACATCCAATCCAACCAGCTCGAGCAGGAAAAGGCTGGCCGGGCCGCCGAAAGCTGAACAGCACAAAGGGGGCAGCGCGCCGCGCCGCCCTCTTTTTTGCGCCTATTCGCCCGGGGGCAGCCGGGCCTCCCGGCTGCGGACGTCCTGCCGCAAAAGCTGGTAAAAGATGGTGGCCAGGGGCACGCCCAGCAGCATCCCCCAGATGCCCCACAGCCCGCCGCCCACCGTGATGGCCAGCAGCACCCACATGCCGGGCAGGCCGATCTTCCGGCCCACCACGCGGGGGTAGATGACGTTGCCCTCGACCTGCTGCAGCACCACCAGAAAGACCAGGAACAGCAGCGCCTTGGCCGGCGAGATGAACAAAAGCAGCAGCACCCCCACCGCCCCGCCGATGTAGGCCCCCAGGATGGGCACCAGCGCCGTGACCCCCACCACCACGCTGACCATGCCGGCGTAGTCCAGCCGCAGGACCGTCATGCCCGCAAAGCACAGACTGCCCAGGATCACCGCCTCCTTGCACTGGCCGGCCACATAGTTGTCAAAGACTTCGTAGACGATTGCCGCGACACGGCCCAGCGGCCCCTGCCAGTCGGCGGGCAGGTAGACCCGCAGGCAGCGCCGCAGCTGGGCCAGCAGCTTCTCCTTGCCGCTCATGATATAGACCGAGAGGGCCAGCGAGACGAAGGCGGTGGCCAGGGCCGACACGACGCTGGCCGTCACCTCGACGATCTGGGGCAGAAAATCGCTCAGGGCGCTGGTCAGGCTGCCCATATAGCGATCCACCAGAGCCATCACCTCGCTCAGGTCGATGCGGCTGAGGCCTAAGGCCGCGGTCAGGCGGTTGAGGGCGTCCTGCAGGTCGTGCAGGTAGAGGTCGGCGCTGCCGGCAAAGCGCAGCAGGTTGCGCACCACCTCGGGCGCGACGATGCCGACCAGGGCCGCCAGCAGCCCGAAGGCCAGCAGGTAGACCGCCACGATGGCGCAGACGGTAGCCCGCCGCGCCGGCAGGCGGAGCTTGCGCAAAAACCAGCCCCGCAGCCGCTCGAAGGGGTGGTCCAGCACAAAGGCGATGACGATGCCGAACACAAGCGGCCGCAGCAGCCCCAACAGCAGCCCCGCCGCGCGCAGGATGTCTTCGATGCGCAGCACCACCAGCACCAGGCCGATGGCATAGGCGATGGTCCAGAGGACGTACTTCCAGTTTTTCGCGTCCATACCCCTCACCCCGCCTGCCGCGTTTTGACAAAGCGGCGCAGCAGCGCGCCCAGCGGCGTCCGACGGAAGGAGGCGTCGGTGGGCGTCTCGCAGCCGCCGCGGTACTCGGTGACGGTACCGTCCGACAAAAGGCCCACAAAGCAGCCGTCCCCCGAGATGCAGCGGTCGGCGTACAGGCAATCGCGGTAAAAGTCCAGCATCAGGGTGGGGTAACGCTGCCGCAGCCGGGACTCGACGGCGTAGCGGTAGACCGCCGCGCCGGCTTCGTCCCCGGCGTCTGGCGCGGCGACGAGCAGCGCCGCCACCCCGGCCCAGGGCATGATCTGCCGCGCCCATACCCCGGTCAGGATCTCCTCCACGTCGCCGGCGGCGGCGTAGTGGCGGTAGAGCAGGTAGGGCATCCGCTTCGCGCGCAGCCAGTTGGCCTGTTCCTGCCAGGCGGGGGCGGCGGTGTCCAGCCCGACCAGCAGGTTGTTGCTCACCAGACGGCTGCCCAGCGCAAGGCGGGCGTCCGCCTCCCGCGGCAAAAGCAGGCAGAAGGCGCAGTCCCGGCTGGCGGCGGCAAGCTCCAGCGCGCGCGTCACCGAGGGCTGGTCCCGCGGCAGCAGAAAGTAGCTGTAAATGCCCAGCTCCATCCCCTCCAGCACCAGGCGCAGGTAGTCGCCCCCGGTCAGGCTGCCCGGCCAGCGGGCCATCCGCAGCGTCAACGCCCAGGGGATGTTATGGCCCCGCCGCGCCTCCTCGGCGCGGATGGTCCTGGCCCCCTGGGTCAGGCTGTTCCAGCCCAGGTTCATCCCAAAGGCCATCAGCCGCTCGGCGTCCACCCGGCGGACGGTGTCCTGCACCAGGGCGTAGTAAGGGCTGTCCTTCTGGCGCAGCATCTGCTGGGCGATGCCCAGGAACTTCTGCTGCAGCGGGCCGCTGGCCGTCTCCCGTCCCAGATCCACCAGGTTGCGGATGGTTCGCTTGGGATCGGTCTGGATGCCGTACAAACTCCGCCGGACGATGGCCTCGGCCATGCTGCGGTTCATTTCAGCGTGCGTCATATCGCTCACCTCGCATCGTTGCTGTTTTGCCTCTATGATAAAGGCGGCGGCCGGAGGGGCATATGGACACTTTCGCCTTTTTGTAGCAAAAGGAAACAGCCGCGCCGCTTTATGTAAAAATGACACACCCGCCCCGTTCTGCCCGGTGACAGAAAAGCCCCGCCGTTTTACACTGAGCACAAGCCACAGGCGCAGCGCCCCCGCGGCGCCGCAAGATCAGTGTAAAAGCGAGGTTTCACGTTATGAATATCACCGATAAAACCAAGAACGCCGCCCTCGGCCTTGTGTTCAGCCAGGCGATGGACTATCTGGAAAAGGACCCCGAGACCAACATCCCCAAGCTGATGGACATGGTGGACAAGCTGATGCCCGCCGGCTGGTACGCCAGCCAGCGCTCCGCCATTCGCCGCGCCATCGAGGAAAAGGGCAACTGGTACCAGCTCATCCTCAAGCTGTACGAGCTGGACGCCGGGGTGCGCAAGGCCTTCTTCCAGAATTTCATCCTGAACGCCAGCCTGTTCGGCAGCGCCACCCAGGATGAGACGGCCGCCCGCGAGGGCTGCAACGTGCCCTGGGCCATCCTGCTGGATCCCACCTCGGCCTGCAACATGCACTGCACCGGCTGCTGGGCCGCCGAGTACGGCAACCGCCTCAACCTGACGCTGGAGGAGCTGGACTCCATCGTGACGCAGGGCAAGCGCCTGGGCACCTATATGTACATCTTCACCGGCGGCGAGCCGCTCGTCCGCAAAAAGGACGTCATCGCCCTGTGCGAGAAGCACGCCGACTGCGCGTTCCTCTCCTTCACCAACGGCACCCTGATCGACGAGGCATTCTGCCAGGAGATGCTGCGGGTGAAGAACTTCGTCCCGGCCATCAGCCTCGAGGGCTTCGAGCAGGCCAACGACGGCCGCCGGGGCGCGGGCGTCTACCAGAAGGTGCAGGATGCCATGGCCCTGCTCAAGCGCCACGGGCTGCCCTTTGGCCTCTCGACCTGCTACACCAGCTCCAACTGGCAGGACGTCTCGAGCGAGGCGTACTTCGATCAGATCATCGACGCGGGGGCGCTGTTCATCTGGTTCTTCCACTACATGCCGGTAGGCAACGGGGCCGTCCCCGCCCTGCTGCCCAGCCCCGAGCAGCGTGCCGAGATGTACAAGCGCATCCGCGCCTTCCGCCAGAGCAAGCCCATCTTCTCGATGGACTTCCAGAACGACGCCGAGTATGTGGGCGGCTGCATCGCCGGCGGCCGGCGCTACCTGCACATCAACGCCCGCGGCGACGTGGAGCCCTGCGTGTTCATCCACTACTCCAACGCCAACATCCGGGACTGCAGCCTGCTGGACGCATTGAAATCGCCCATCTTCATGGCCTACCACGACGGCCAGCCCTTCAACGAGAACATGCTGCGCCCCTGCCCCATGCTGGAGAACCCCGAAAAGCTGCGCGCCATGGTCAAGGCCACCGGGGCCAAGAGCACCGACTACGAGGCCCCCGAGACCGTTGACGCCCTGTGCGACCGCACCGCGCCCTACGCCGCGGCCTGGCAGCCCACCGCCGACGCCCTCTGGAGCGCCTGCGCCCGCTGCCGCAGCTGCGGGAAGGCGGAGGGGCAGTAAATCCGCCATCGCATAATATAAGACCGCCTCTGCCTTTGCCGCAGGGGCGGTCTTTGCACAGAAGAAGGAACGTATGACTGCAAAAAAGAAACAGATGCTGCTGACCGGCCTGCTGGTGCTGCTGGCCCTGACGGCGCTGTCTGCCGTGCTGCTGCGGGGCACGGGTGTCGGGGCGCTGGACGCCCTGCGGGCGGTGCCGCCGCGGTCGCTGGCCCTGCTGGCCGCACTGGAGGCCGGCTACCAGCTGCTGGACGCGCTGGCCTGCCGGACGGTGGTGCGCACCCGGGCGCCGGGCTTTGGGCTGCGGCAGGCGTGGGAGGTAGTACATTTGAATATCTTCGGGGATATAGCCTCCTGCGGGGCGGCGTCAGCCCCCATGCAGAGCTACGCCCTCCACCGCTGCGGCCTGCCGGTGGGGGCGGGCCTGGGGCTGATGACGCTGCGCTATGTCTTCCACAAGCTGTCGGTGATGCTCTACGCCAGCGCGCTGCTGGCGGCGCAGTGGCCCTGGCTGAAAGAAAGCGGCAGCGCCGCCACCCGCTACCTGGCCCTGGCCTATCTGGTCAGCGCGGCCATCAGCGTGGGGCTGGCGCTGCTGTGCACCTGGGGCAGGCTGCAGCGGCTGGCCCTCCGCCTGGCCGCCCGCCTGCCCGACACCGGCAAGTGGGCCGGCCGCAAGGGCAAGCTCTGCGCGCAGCTCGACGCGCTCTACGCCGAATCCCGGCGGATGCTGCGCAACAAAGCCTGCTGCGCCAGGCTGCTGGCCCTCAACACCGTCAAGCTGTCGCTGCTCTGCGCCATGCCCTGGGTCTGTATGCGGGCGCTGGGCCTCCCCTGCCCGGGCTTTGCACAGATGCAGCTGCTGTCCAGCCTGATGCTGCTGCTCACCGGCGTGCTGCCCAACGTGGCCGGCGTCGGTCCCACCGAGTTTGCCTTCCTGCTGCTGTTCGCCCCCTACGCGGGCCAGAGCGGCGCGGCGCTGGCGCTGGTGCTGTACCGGGCCTTCACCTATTATTTGCCCTTTCTGGTCAGCATCGGGCCTTTCTGCCGGATGGGGAGGTGGTGAAAAGAGAGGCTGCTGCGACGTTTTGCGGGGTCCGGTAAACAAAAGCTGCGGCACAGGTTTTGCCTGCGTCGCAGCCTTTTCTTTTGTGCCCCGCCGCCCCGTCTGGATCGCGCTTTTCCTTTCGTAAAATTGTTACAATTAGTTCGGCATCAAGTGTTTCATGCCCTGGCTCTTCGAGCCGGGGTTGTCGTTGCCATAACCTTCCAGCAGGTTGACGCCGCCCCACACGCCGAGGCCAGCGCCCAGAGCAACAACGAGGGTCTGCAGGACTTCGATTGCGCTGTTAAAAAATTCCATAGTGATCTCCTCCTTATAAATAAAAGAACTTGCGGCCGGCCAGATGCACATCTGAAATCGTATATTTTGGGTTCCGCAAACCGCGGTGAGGGTTGATTTTCTGGTGTATCCTGGGGCCTGGGGTAAATAAAAATGGCCCTCTGTTTTGAGGGCCAACAATTTATAGGTTAAAGGTTATCTGCGTCCACTACATCGTAGGTATCAGATGGCTTGAGTTTCAGATGCCGGTCGAGATATTTCTCGATGTCAAACATATTTTTCTTGTCGTAGTCTCCTGTCAGCTTGTAGTTGGGGTGCTGGGTCAGGTCATACTTGTCGGATAAAAAAGGCCGGACGCCGCGCAGCTGTAAGATACACTTACCGCCGTCCATGACGGCCAGCTCGTCCCGGCTCATGAGTTCATGGCCGGTTTTTTGATACGATGTTCCGTAGCTGGGGCTGTTGCCTCGAGTGTCTGATGTGTTATAAAGATCGATCGTCTCTTTCCCTAGGGTGTACCTGAAAACTCAAAATTGCACAAAAAGACAAGAAAAAGACAT